>Ga0315294_10000093_pt1 | contig 89186 bp, 80 predicted proteins | sample YL17G13_40_MG_FD_203626 | JGI IMG/M metagenome (GOLD analysis project Ga0315294, IMG submission 203626) | Sediment microbial communities from Yellowstone Lake, YNP, Wyoming, USA - YL17G13_40 | ecosystem: Environmental > Aquatic > Freshwater > Lake > Sediment | place: USA: Wyoming | collected... | reverse complement strand
CTGGCTGCTCAAACTCGCCATGCTCCGCTACGGCGGCCTCCGCCTCTACCGCCAGGCCCTCCCCCTCTTTATCGGCCTCATCCTGGGCGAATACGTCGCCGGCGGTGTCTGGAGCCTGGCAGGAGTGATCCTTCAGACGCCGATCTACGTCTTCTGGCCGTACTGAGCTGCCGGCGGCCAGTGACCGGTGAGTGCATAGTCCGCGGCATACAGGGTGCGGCGGTAAGCAAGCCGGAAGCCAGCCTGGCGGTACAACTTGCGGGCGACATTATCGGTGTTGGTCTCAAGGAATATCCAGCTCCCCCCCTGCTGCGCCCAGGCCTGGAAGGCCCGGCTCACCACCGTTGCCGCCACACCCTGCCGGCGCGCCGAGGGGATGGTGCCTACCGCCATCAGCAGCCCCATGCCTGCCCAAGAGTAGAGCACCGCACAGCCGACCGGCTGGGCCGCCAGCAGGCCCAGGAACCAGCGCGCCTGCCCTCCCAGGCGGCCGAATGCTTGCCTGCTGGCCTCCTCGGAATACTGCGGGTCCTGGGTGGGGGTGGCGAAGGCGGCGGCAAACACCCGGTGCCAGGCGTCCAGCGCCTCCTCCCTCACCTCCTCCACCTGGATGCCGGGCCGGGAGAGGTCGCGTCCCTGGTCGGCGGCGGCGCCCAGCACCAGGCTGGGGCGGCGAGCGCGGAAGGCGTGCGACTGCAGGAAGCGCCCTAGGCCGGAGGGAGTGCTGGCGGGGGTGACCACCACGTAGGCATGCTGCTGCGCGGCCAGGTGGGCCAGGTTGAGCTGCTCGCCTGGCTGGGCCTGCACTTCGGTGAGGATGTTGCTGCCGCCCTGGGGCATCTGCAGCAGCTTTGCCATCCCCAGGTCGAGGCAGCGCGCCCCCTGCCAGGCGCATGCCATCCTGGTGATCATCTGCTCTGCCAGCCGCACCTGCGCCTGGTTCAAAGCTCGCCCGCCCTCCCGTATGCAGCGTTTCTGCCTCGGCGGCGCCCCCTCCTGTCAAGGTCTGCTTTGCTTGACGCCCCCCAGGGCCGGTGCTATCATCGCGCCCGTGAAACCCCCGCTGGGGAGGCTCATTTGCCCAGATTCCACCCACTGCCGGCCGGGCTGGCTTGCCTGATCTCCCTCGCTCTCGCCTTGCCTGCCATCGCGCTCGACATCCTGGTGGTGCCGCCCACACCCGAGACGCCGCTTACGCAGCTCTCCCTGCAGGGCCTGGCCAACCGGGCGCCGCAGGGGCCCCTGGTCTATATCACCTCTGACGCCGAGCGGGATGCCTGGCTGCCCCTGTATCGGACCGGCAACCAGGTGACGAGGGTGCAGGCCGAGGACCTGCGCGGCCGGCTGGCCGGGGTGGCCCGGGGCCAGGTGCTCTATGATCCGGCCCAACCCTACACAGTCAACATCGCCACCACCGTGGCCGGGGTGATGGGCGGTGTGATTACCGACCGCGACCTGGGCCTGCCCACCCTGTTCGATTGCCGCAAGCGCTGGCCCAGCGCTGCCGAGGCCTACCGCTGGGCCATCGGCACCCTGCTCCCCACCTGCAGCAAGGGCGAGCTGGCGCTGCTGCCACCGGACCGGGCCGAGCTGCGGGATTATGCCGTCAAGCAGCGGCTCTTTGTCTTCGACCCTGCCCCGGACGACCCGGAGGTGGCCGGCCTGCTGGTGGAGATCGCCCGCCGCCTGCCCAGCGGGGCGCGCTGCTACGCGGTGGCAGCGCGAGAGCAGTGTGACCGACTGGTGGCCCTGCTCTCGCCGGTGGGGCATTTCCTGGTGCCGGTGAGCACTGGCTGGAACTTCTCCTTCCACTCCTCCTTCCGCCCCACCGCCTCCTTGGTGCAGGCAGAGCGTTTCTACGACCTGGGCACCCGCCTGGTGACCTTCGTTTATGCTGGCGGCGAGGACCCGGGGCAGGCCCTGGGCTTGGGCCGCCTGCTCTGGGACGACCCCAGCCGCAGCCAGCATCCCCTGGGCTGGACCATCTCCCCGGCGCTGCTGCAGCTCGCCCCCCGGGTGCTGCAATACTACTATGCGCGGGCCCAGCTCGACGGCAATGACTACTTCCTGATGGCGCCCAATGGCCCCGGTCTCTTCTACCCCAGCGCCGCCGGGCACCTGGAGCTGCTGGGCTCTGACATCGCCGACGCGGCCCGGGCCGCCGGTTTGAAGCTGGCCCTGATCACCGATCAGGGCCAGGCCCCGCCGCAGCCTGAGCCTATCACCGACCTGGTGACCGAGGCCCGGCTGCGGGGCGCCTTCCTGCCGCCCGGCTCGCCCCTGGTATCGCAGGCGGTGAAGGGAGTGCCCGTGGTGAGGGCGGCCCTGGAGGCCAAGACCGGCTCCGATGACCTGCTGCGGGCGCTGCGCAAGGTGGATTCGAACCTGATCGTGGTGCTGCTGGACCCCTCGCGCATCTCGCCCTTCGACCTGGCCTCCACCATCGCCCGCATGACCCCCGGTTTCTACACCGTGGTGCCGCCCGGGCAGTTCGTGGAGGCGGTGCGGGCCCTGATGGCCATGACCAAGGTGGAAGGCACGGAGAGCCGGGCCCGCATTAGCGGCCTCACCCTGACCCCCGAGCAGCCGCAGCTCGGACAGCCCCTCTCGCTGCGGGCGGAGGTGGCCTCCCCGGACGGTGCCGCCTGGGTGCAGGCGGCCTATTCCCTGCCCGGCCGGATGCCCTACACCGTCACCATGACCGCCAGCCCCGACGGCAGCTACCAGGCGGACCTGCCGCCCCTCTACTGGCCGGGGCAGTGGACCTTCCAGGTGCGGGTGACCGACAGCCAGGGCGCCACCGCCTGGTCCGAACCCCTGCCGGTGCAGGTCTCCGGCGCCGATGGCGACCGGGACGGCCTGGCCGATGTCCTGGAAAACTATCTGCTCACCGATCCCGCCCTTCCCGACACCGATAATGACGGCCTGCTTGACGGCAACGACCACAATTTCCTCACCCCCGACCGGCCGTACGTGCATTACCTGTATCCGATTACGCCCCCGGGCGACGTGGGCTACCTGGTGGAGGGGGCGAAGCTGCCCGTGGCCTCCGGGGCCCGCCAGCTCGCGGCCGGGCAGGCGGTGGCCTACCGGCTGTCCCTGGCCGGGCTGCCGCCGGGCGCCCCCGCCGTCCTGCAGGTGCTGGCCACCGGCGCCTATACGGTCGAGATCTCGGGCGACGGCGCCAGCTACCGGCCCGCCCTGGAGTCCGGGGAGTACCCACAGGGCCTGTTCACCCACTACCTGGGCGGGCAGGGGCAGGGAAGCCAGCTTTTCGTGCGCGTGCTCGCCCGGGAGGGCCAGGCGGCGGTCTGGGGCATCTCCCTTACCTCGCCGCCCGACGGGCCTTTTATCACCGGCCCCGCCACTGCGCCGCAGTACCCTGCCCCTGGCCTGGCCACCAGCGCCTCGGCTCAGGCGTTTGATCAGGGCGGCATCAAGGAGGTCACCCTCACCTACCGGGTGAACGGCGGTCCACCCCGTACCATTTCCGCGGTCACCGAAGGCGGCTCCCAGGTGTACCAGGCCGGCTTTCCCGGCCTGGGGGACGGCGACGTGGTGACCTACTGGATGACTGTGGTGTCCCAGCGCACCGCCCCTGGCGGAGGCGAGCAGGCGGCGGCGGCGCCGGTGCAGGCTTTCCGGATGGGGACCAGCCGTTTTGAGACCATCAGCCTGCTGGGCGGCCGCGACTTCGAGGGCGCCTTCGAGCCGGGCGTCGAGTGGGGCGGCAACGCCCGCTGGCCGGGGCCGGAGCATGAGCAGAAGGCGGACTCGGAGGAGCCCGGCTACCTGCCGGGAGCCGACATCGCCAGCATCCATCCCCTGGCCGGCAGCTATGACCTCCATATCCTGGCTGCGCCCCGGGGCAGCGATCTGGAGGTGCTGGTGGATGGCAAGCGCACGGCGCTCATCCCGGGGGCCACCCCGGACGGCTGGCAGCGCGCCGGCTCGGTGCGCCTGGGCGGCGGTGAGCACTTTGTGCAGGTGCGTAGCCTGCGCACACCCGGCGGGGGGCGGGCGGGCTATGCCCAGGTGATTCTCACCAGCGACAGTCGTTTCCGGCCCACCTGGCCCAGCGTGCTGGACACCTACAACAGCTTGAGCCTGCTGCGGCCCCAGCCGGGCGCAACGGTGAGCGGCATTATCGAGGTGGCCGGCACCGCCACCGGCAATGTCGAGCGCGTGCAGTTCGTGGTGGATAGCACGGTGCAGCGCACGGCCAGCACGCCGCCCTACCAGTTCCGTTGGGATTCCCGCCAAGTGAAGGATGGCGAGCACACGCTCAAGCTCAAGGCCCTGAACCGCAAGGGGGAGGAACTGTTCTCGGTAGAGGCACCGGTGCAGGTGCAGAACGGCCGCTAATCCCCCAGGCGCAGCCGCAGCCCTCCCGGCCCCACTGCCACCGGCAGCCAGCCCCCTGCCACTGCCGCTGATTCCCCCGCGGCCACCTCCTGCCCGCCCAGCCGCCCCTGGCCGGCCAGCACCTGCAGCCTGCCCTGCCGGCAGTGGAGCCATCCCGCACCCGCCTGCAGCTCCAGCTCGACCGGCAGACGGCTCTCATACCAGGCCTGCAAGGCGGCCACCAGCCCCTCCCCGGTGGGCTGCGTGCACTGCGTGAGCACCTGCTCCAGGGCGGCCGGCCCCAGCAGCTCCTCGATCATGCACACCAGCCCCGCCGCGCGCTCCACCGCCGCCAGCCCGGTGCCGCCGCCAGCCGGCCCGGCTGCGGCCAGGGCGCGGGCAACCGCCGCCGCCTGCTGGGAGTACCAGGCGCCGAGAGCCGGGGTGACCCAGGGCAGCGCCGTGCCCGCCGCGGGCCGGGCCGCCAGCAGCCAGCGGGCGAAGAGCAGCTCGCCAGCCCGGCCGTTGGCCCAGGGCTCAGGCTCGCCCAGGCCTCCGATGCCCGGGGCGATGCCGGCATGCCCGCATTCATGGGCAAGCTGCCGGATCCACTCCGTGGGCTGGCGCTCTGTGCCCACGCTGCACAGGTAGATGCTGTCCGGCCAGCCCTCGGCACCCGGTCGGCCTGCCTCGACGAGCCACAGGTCAACGGCCTGGCGCAGGCTGCAGGCGCGGCCCAGGTAAGCGTGCCCCAAGAGCGCCAGGGCGCCCACCAGGCGCGCACAGCGCCCCGCCAACTCCTCCCGGCCTGGCTGGAAGTGCACGCGGCAGGCCAGGCGCCAGCGGTCGGCGCCCGCCGGCATCACCAGCAGGTAGCAGGCCCGCTGGTAGGCTACCTGGTAGCGAAAATCGGTGGCGCGGTCGCCGGGGCGGGGCGGATCCGGGGTGCAGACCAGGAAGGAATGGCGGCCGCGGGCCGCCTCCGCCAGGCGGGGGTCCTCCAGGCGCAGGGTGCCCCCCTGCCAGGTGCCAGGCAGCTGCCACGGGGTGGCACGAGCCAGGTGCTCAGGAAAAGGCCCCTGCCCGAAGGCCTCCGCCGCCGCCGCCTTGGTAGCCGGGGTGGGCTCCAGGGCCAGGGCGCGGGCATAGGCATCCAGGCATTCCTCACGCAGCCCCTTGCGCTGGTACAGGGTCCCCAGGCGGGCAAAGGCAGGGGCAAATTGGGGGTCGGCGGCGGCCGCCTGCTGGGCCAGGTCCAGCGCCTGGTCCAGGTCGCCTCGCCCCAGCCGCCGCTCGCTGGCCGCGAGCAAAGCTTGGGCGGTGCTGCGCGGCGAGGTGGCACCCGCGAGCTGGGCGCAGGCGGGCCAGGGAACCAGCAGCAAGAGCAGGCACAGGACGCGGCGCATAGGCCCCTCAGGCGGGTACGGGAGCGGGTACCAAGGACTCGGCCAGGGCAGCGAGCGCGGCGCAGGCGGGGCCTGCCGGCAGGTCGCCCAGGCAGCCCTGGGCCTGCTGGATGTGCTCACGGGCGGCCTGCACCGTGTACTGCACGCCTCCCCCGCCCGCCACCAGGGCCACGATGCGGGCGGTCTCCCCGTTGCCGGCCCCGCCGGTAAGCAGCTCCCGCAGCTCGTGCCGCAGCGCCTCTTCTCCCTCCCGCAAGGTCCAGATCACCGGCAGCGTGACCTTGCCGGTGGCCAGGTCGCGGTGAGCGGGCTTGCCCGGGTCCTGGGGCACCAGGGAGAGGTCCTTCAGGTCGTCCGCGAGCTGGAAGGCCATGCCCACGTGCCACCCGTACCGGGCCAGCGCCGCCTGCTGGGCCGGGCCCGCCGCTGCCAGCAGGGTGCCCACCCGGGCGGCGCAGGAAAACAGGGAGGCCGTCTTGCCAGAGATGATCTCCAGGTAGGTGGGCTCGTCCAGCAGCACCCCTCCGGCTAGCAGCTCCTGCACCTGGGCGCGGGCCATCTGCTCGGCGGTGGCGGCCAGCAGCTGCATCAGGACCAGGTCGCCGTCCTCCGCCGCCGAGCGCAGGCTGCGAGCCACCAGGTAATCCCCCACCAGCACCGCCATCTTGTTGCCCAGGCGCGCCCGCAGCGAGGGCACGCCCCGGCGGCGGTCAGCCTCGTCGACCACGTCGTCGTGCACCAGCGAGGCGCTGTGCACCGCCTCCACCAGGGCGGCATACTCTACCACCCGTTCCCCCGCCGCACCGCAAGCCTCGGCGCAGAGCAGCACCACCGCCGGCCGGTAGCGCTTGGCGGCGCCTCCCAGGGCCTGCTCGCCCGCCCGCACCAGGGGCAGCAGGTCAGAAGCGGCAATGGCAGCCAGCCGCTCCTGCACAGCAGGCAAGTAAGTGCTCAGCTTGGGATACAGCTCTTCCAGGCGCATGGACCCGTTCCAGATTCGCTACTACCGAGGCGCCCCGATTATAGGGCTGCCGCCGGCCCCTGTAAAGCACTGCGGCCCGGCGGCAGGGAAGGCTTTGCCAGCAGGGTGCCGAATCCTCCGGGGTGGGAGGTAGCCAAATGCTGCGCCGCATAGCCCCCAGCCTCTGCCTGCTCCTGGCCCTGGCCCTGCCTGCCGCCGCCTTGGTGCAGTACCGGGCAGTGAGCGAGGCCACTGCCGGCAACGACAAGCCCCAGCAGGCCAGCACCCGCTGCTGGGTGGGACCGGACCGGATGCGGGTGGAAAGCCCCACCGACCTGCTGCTGGTGCGCGCTGACCGCGGCCTGGTGTGGATCGCCGACCGCCGCACCAACCTGTACCGGGAATACACCCTGGAGGGGCTGCGCAAGCAGTTGGCCGCTCTCGGCCCTGCCCTCGCCGCCGCGGCGCCTACCGCCACCGGCACCAAGGAGATGGCCGGCTATCCGGCCGCCGGCTACCGTGCCATCACCACCAGCCCCCTGGCCCAGTCCAAGGAAAGCACGCTTACCGCCACCTGGGTGGTGGACCTGTGGCTGACCGACAAGCTCCCGGAGGCAGCCCGCGAGTATGCCGCCCTCAACTCCCGCCTGGCGGCCGCCAACCTGCCCCTGGTGGCACTGCGGGCGGCCCTGGTAGCGGCTGACCCGCAGGCGCCGCCGGCGGTGGTCTCTTATGCCCGGGCCGCCTGCCGGTTGAGCCCGGCGCTGGCGGGCCTGGCGGGGATGCCGGTGGCGAGCACGGTCACCGGCCTCCTGCTTCCTCCCGGCCTGGAGCAGCTCAGCCCCCAGCAGCAAGACCTGCTGCTGGGCGCCGAGAGCGGCGCGGTGCGCCTGCTGGTGGTGAAAACCCAGTACAGGGACATTCGCATTGTGCCGGATGACCCCTCCCTTTTCGAGCTGCCGCGGGGGTATAAGAGAGCGGCTGGCTGACTATGCGCGCTGTCGTCTTCACCGAACCCGGGCACTGGGAGCTCGTGACCCGGCCCACCCCCACCCCGGGGCCGGGGCAGGTGCTGCTGCGCGTGGAGGCCGCCGGCGTTTGCGGCACCGACCTGCACATTTTCCACGGCCGCTTCCCCGCCCGCTTCCCCCTGGTGCCCGGCCACGAGTTTGCGGGCGTGGCCGAGGAGGTGGGGGAAGGGGTGACCAGCATCCGGCCCGGCGAGCTGGCAAGCGTGGACCCCATCCTGCCTGACTACACCTGCGAGCAATGCCGCCGCGGCCGCCTCCACCTATGCCAGCACCTGCAGGCCTTTGGCGTGCACCTGGACGGCGGCTTTGCCACCCACTGCCTGGTGCCGGCTACCCATGCTTTCGTGGTGCCGCCCCAGCTCACCGCCGAGCAGGCGGCGCTGCTGGAGCCGATTGGCTGCTGCCTGCACGGCCTGGACCGCATCACCCTGCGCCAGGGCGACCGGGTGGTGGTGATCGGTGCCGGCTGGATCGGCCAGATCATGCTGCAACTGGTGCGGCTGCAGGGCGCCTCCTTGCTCATCGTATCCGAGCCCAAGCAGGCCAAGCGCGAGCAGGCTCTGCACCTGGGTGCCGACCAGGCGGTAGATCCCACCCGGGAAGACCTGGCGGCACTGGTGCGGGAGGCCACGGGCGGGCTGGGGGCGGACGTGGTGATCGAGGCGGTGGGCAGTGCCGCCACTGCCGCCGCCGCCCTGGAACTGGCGGCGCCCGGGGGGAGCGTGCTGCTGTTCGGGGTGGCGCCGCCCGAGGCCCGCATCCAGGCCAGCCCCTATGCCATCTACCGGCAGGAGCTGACGGTGGCCGGCTCCTTCAGCCTGGTGGCCAACCAGCAGGCGGCCGCCCGCCTGCTGGCCAGCCGCCGTCTGCACATCGAACCCCTGATCAGCGCCCACTACCCGCTGGCCGAGCTGGCGGCAGCCCTGGAGGCGCTGGAGCGGGGCGAGGCACTCAAGTCCGTTCTCTTGCCCTGGCGATAGGGGGCACAGGCCCCCGATCCCTGGGGTTGATCCTCGACGCCGCTTGCCTGGCCGCTCCCCGGCGGCGGCGAAGGAGCAAGCATGCAGCACTTGTGGGCACCCTGGCGCATCCGCTACATCGAGCAAGCGCAGCCCCCGGGCTGCATCTTCTGTGAGAAGCCGCAGGGGGAGGACGAGGCCGGGCTTATCTTGCACCGGGGAGAGCTCGCCTTTGTGATGCTGAACGCCTTTCCCTACAACAACGGCCACCTGATGGCCGCCCCCTACCGGCATGTGGCCGATCCCATGGACCTCTCCCCGGAGGAGATGGCCTCCCTGATGGCAGAGGCCAGCCTTTCCCTGCGGGTGGTGCGACGGGCGATGCGCCCGGACGGCTTTAACCTGGGGATGAACCTGGGCCGGGTGGCGGGAGCCGGCATTGCCGACCACCTGCACCTGCACCTGGTACCCCGCTGGAATGGGGACACCAACTTCATGCCCGTGCTTTGCGACACCCGGGTGCTCCCCGAGGCCCTGCTCGCCACCTACCGCAAGCTGCGCTCCGCCCTGGATCAGGAAGCCGCCGGCCTATAGCGCGGGTAGGAGCTCTCCGCCGCCCGTGGGGCCTGCTTTCTGCCTGCCCCTTGCTCTGCCAGCGCCAAATGTTTGAGCGCATAGTTGACAAGAGCGACAACTTGCTATATAAGCTATAGCTTAGGACGGCGACACATGACGTCGCCTCGGTGCGGGAAGGAGGTGACAGCAAGAGAAGCAGGCTAATCGTCGCACCAGATGCAGCCAATCTTGGAGAAAGGAACACAGGTATGAAAGGCTTGATTACCATCGGAGTAGCGCTGCTGCTGCTCGCACCGGCGATAGCCGTGGCAGCACCATCGCTAACAGCTCCTGACACGGGCCTGGTTGACATTCCCACCGCCAGCATAGCTGCAAATCGCAGCTTCAGCCTGGCGGCAAGCTGGCAGCAGGTCAAAGGCGTCACTCCCTTCGAGGGTGTCGCGCTGGAGGGGAACGCAATACCCATCCGCTTGGTGGCAGGCATCGGGGACCGTGCGGAACTTGGAATAGCATGGACCCGCCTGAGCCTTGATGATGAAGGTATCGTGCTCGAGGACGGTCTGCCCATTCCAACCACCCTCCACGTGGACAGCTCTAACCTGCTGGGTTTTGCCGCCAAGTACCTGGTGACCCCGGAAACCGAGACCATGCCCGCCGTAGCCGTGGGCGTCCGCTACGGCAAGCTCAACGGCCTGGATGGCGCGTTCGCCGTGGCGGTTGCTCCAACGACGACTGCTGCGGGCCAAGTGACAGTGGACGTCACCTCCACCACGGTTTACGCGGTGGCCAGCAAGCAGCTCTCCAAGGCGGCCGAGGATGTCTCCGTGCCCTTAGTAACCGGGCACCTGGGCATCGCCTGGCAGCGCCTGAAGTTCGAAGAGAAGGGCGCGTTCGCCACCATCGAGGGAGGGGACGTAGTAGCGTCTGACAGCTTTGCGGACTCGAGCAGCGAGAGCAAGCTGGGCGCCTTCCTCGGCGTGGACATGAGCAGTGCCGCGGGGACCAACCTTGGGCTGGAGTTCCGCACCAAGCGCAGCGCTTTCGAGCCCAAGGCGATCTTCTCGGCGTTGGTGCGCCATCCCATCACCCCGGCGCTCACCGCCGAGGCGGGTTGGACCAACGCCATGCCTGGGCTCAGCGTGGGCCTGGACAAGCACGGCCTCTTCGTCGGCCTGAGCTACAACTTCCTGGCCGCGACGGGCTACTAAGCAAACGACCTGTTAGGCAGCATGTACCAGGGGGCTGGCACTCGCCGGCCCCCTTCCTTTTTGGGCCGCTGCCGGCAGGGACCTGGCCGGGGCGCAGCCAATACGCCCACCATGCTTCTTCCCACCATTGACCTGGCTGGCCGGGCGATCACCCGCCTCATCGTGGGCGGCAACCCCTTCAGTGGCAACTCCCACACCAGCCCGGAGCTGGACTGGGAGATGGCCCGCTACTTCAGCCAGGAGCGCATTCTGCACACCCTGGCCGAGTGCGAGCGCTGCGGCATCAACACCCTGCAGGCCCGGGGCGATGCGCATATCATGCGCACCTACCTGGAGCACCGGGAGCGGGGCGGCGGGCTGCAGTGGATCGCCCAGACCGCCAGCGAAATGGCCGACCTGCGGCGCAACGCGGCCCTGATCGCCCGCTTTGGCGCCATGGCCATCTACCATCATGGCTCTGCCACCGACCACCTCTGGCAGGCAGGGCGCAAGGGCGAGATCGCCGACCGCCTGAAGCTCATCCACGACACCGGCCTGCCCACTGGCCTGGGCACGCACCTCCCGGAGGTGGTGGCGTACAGCCAGGAGCAGGGGTGGGAGGTGGACTTCTACCTGTGCTGCTTTTACGGTCTCTCGCGCCAGGAAAAGGCCTTCCCCACCCTGGGCCAGGATACCGGGAGCGAGCGCTTTGCCGCTTCCGATCCCGAGGCCATGACCCGTGTCATGCGTGCCGTGCCCCAGCCCTGCCTGGGCTTCAAGATCCTGGCCGCCGGCCGCCGCTGCGGCTCATCCCGGGAGGTGGCGGAGGCTTTCCGCTACGCCTTCGCCCACACCAAGCCCACCGACGCGCTGGTGGTGGGCATGTTCCCCAAGCACTCTAACCAGGTGGCCGAGAACGCGGCCATCGTGCGGGAGCTGCTGGGCGCCGGTTGACGCGGCGCGGCGCGCCCTGCTACACTCCGGCCATGAGCCACCCCTCCCCTTCCCCGGTGCTGGCCATTGATCCCGGCCGCCACAAATGCGGCCTGGCGGTGCTGGCTGGTGACGGGCGCATCCTGGAGCGCCTGGTAGTGCCCAGGGACCAGCTTGGGGAAAGGCTGCGGGAGCTCGCCGGGCGCCACGGCGTGGCCGAGGTGGTGCTGGGGGACCGCACGGGGGGGCAAAGCGCGGCCGAGCAGGTGCAGGCCGCCCTGCCCCAGGCCTGCCTGCACCTGGTGGACGAGCACCGCACCTCGGAGCAGGCGCGCCGGCGCTACTTTGCCGAGCACCCGCCCCGGGGCTGGCGGCGCCTGCTGCCCACCAGCCTGCAGACGCCCCCGGTGAGCATTGACGACTGGGCCGCCGTTATCCTGGCCGAGCGGCGGCTGCGCCAGCGCAATGAAGAGGGCCGCCCCTGACGGGACGGCCCTCGGCTGGATGGCTCGCCAGGCCTGCTACTTCCCTTCCTTCGCCTGCTTGATGAAGGGCGTAAACAGGTCTATGGGCACGGGGAAGATGGTGGTCGAGTTGTGCTCGGAGGCCACCTCGGTCAGGACCTGCAGGAAGCGCAGTTGCAGGGCGATGGGCTGAACGGCGATCACCGCGGCCGCATCCTGCAGGCGCTGGGCAGCCTGGAACTCGCCTTCGGCGTTGATCACCTTGGCGCGCCGCTCCCGCTCGGTCTCCGCCTGCTTGGCCATAGCCCGCTTCATACCGTCGGGCAGCATCACGTCCCGCACTTCCACTGCGGTCACCTTGATGCCCCAGGGCTCGGTCTGCTCGTCAATCACCTGCTGCAGGCGCTGGTTGATCTGCTCCCGCTCGGAGAGCAGCTCGTCCAGCTCCGCCTGGCCCAGGATGGAGCGCAGGGTGGTCTGGCTGATCAAGGAGGTGGCCTTCACGAAGTTCTCCACCTTGACCACCGCGTCGCTGGCCTTGATCACCCGGAAATACACCACGGCATCCACGGTCACGGGTACATTGTCCCGGGTCATCAGCTCCTGCTTGGGCACGTCCATGGTGATGACGCGCAGGTCAATCTTCACAAACCGGTCAATCACCGGCCAGATCCAGATCAGGCCTGGCCCCTTCTCACCGATCAGGCGGCCCAGCCGAAAGACTACCGCCCGTTCGTACTCCCGGATCACCCGCAGGGCGCTGGCTACCAACACCACCAGCGCCGCCGCCACTAGCAAGATCACACTGAGGGTGCCTTCCAACTATGTCTCCTCCTTTCGGATGTTAGCCGACATCTCCGCTGCTTCAGGTTCCACGGTGAGCAGGAATCTGCGCATGCCCACCACCTGCACGCTGGTGCCGCTGGGGATGGTGCCCCGAGCCGCCCGCGCCTTCCAGAGCTCGCCTTCCATCAGCACCATGCCCTCGGGCGCCAGGTGGCTGCGCGCCGTCCCCACCGCGCCGATCAGCCCCTCCCGGCCGGTGGCGACCTTGCGGGCATGCGCCCGCAGCCCCAGCACCACCGACACCACCAGCAATGCCGCCACCAGCACCGCCAGGCTGATGAAGAGGACCACTGACTGCTGCGGGCTCAGACCGGCGGTCATGCTTCCACCTTCTCCACGGTCAGCTCAAAGCCGTCCATGGCCACCACCCGCACCTTCTGCCCGAGCTCGATGCTGCCCTCGGTCACCCGGGCCTTCCATAGCTCGCCCTCCACCAGCACCGTGCCCTCGGGGGCCAGCGCCGTGCGTGCCACCCCCACCTCTCCGATCATGCCCTGGGCGCCGGTGGTCACCTTGCGGTACTGGGCACGCACCCCCAGGCCCACCACGGTCATGAAGAAGAGGGCGGTCACCGCCGTGGCGCCCAGAATCAGCGGCCAGGCGATAGCCAGCCCCGGCCCGCGGGCACCGGTGAGCATCAGGGAGCCTGCCGCAAAGGCGACAATGCCTCCCACCGTGAGCACGCCGTGCGAGGCAGCGAAGATGTCCACGATCAGCAGCGTGATCCCCAACAGCAGCAGAGCCAGCCCCGCATGGCTGATGGGCAGCACCGCCAGTGAATAAAGGCCCAGGATCAGGCAGATGCCGCCCACCACCCCGGGAAAGATGGCCCCCGGGTTGCTGAGCTCAAAGATCAGCCCGTACACGCCCAGCAGCATCAGGATGTAGGCGATGTTGGGGTCGGACAGGGTGTGCAGCAGCCCCTCCCGCCAGTTGGGCGGCAGTGCCACTTGCTCGGCCCCGGCCGTCCTCAGGGTGACTCGCTTGTTGCCGGCTACCGTGACCGTGCGCCCGTCGGCCAGACGCAGCAGCTCGTCCAGGTCCCGGGCAGTCATATCCACCACCCGCAGCTTCACTGCTTGGCGGTTGGTGATGGAAACGCTCTCCCGCACCGCCTTCTCCGCCCAGTCCGCGTTGCGGTGGCGCTCGTCGGCAATGGCGCGGATGGTGGCCACCGCGTCGTTGGTGATCTTCTTCTTCATCTCCGACTCCACGGCTTCGCCGGTGCCGGAGACGGGGTGGGCAGCGCCGATGTTGGTGCCAGGGGCCATGGCCGCCAGGTGCCCGGCCATGGTGATGAACACGCCGGCAGAGCCCGCCTGGGCGCCTGTGGGCGAGACATAGGTGATGACGGGCACGCTGGAGCCCAGCATGGCCTGGGTGATGTCCCGCATGGACTTCATCAGCCCGCCGGGGGTATTGATGGTGATCACCAGGGCCTGGGCATGGGTCTCACTGGTCCGCTCGATGGCCCGCTCCACGTAGCTGGCGGTGGGCGGGTCAATGGCGCCTTCCATCCTGATCACAAAGACCTGCCGGGAGGTGGCAAAGAGGGGGAAGGCGAGCAGCAGCGAGCCGAGCGCCAGGAAAGCCAGGCGGTATCTGTTCACGTGTACTCCCCAGTTCCGCACCACTATAGGAATCTGCCGTGACTTTGTCAAGTGGCCGGTGGGCCGGGCACTGCCCGGGGGCAGCCTCCGGCAGGTAGCTGGTGACATAGATGCCGGCACTCTGGCGCGTATTGCGCGACATCAGCCTCTCTGCTTGGAGGGAATTTTGGGCATAATCGCGCTGAGATGAGCGACGATGAGCAACTCTACTACATCTACCGGCAGTCCGTAGAGGCCTTGCAGGATGCCCGCATCAAGTTCCTGGTGGGCGGAGGCACCGCCGTGGCCGCTTATGGCCGCGCCCGCACCACCAAGGATTTCGACATCTTCCTCAACAAGGAGGATCTGCTGCGCGCCATGCAGGTGCTTAACGAGCGCGGGTTTTTCACCTCCGAAACCGAGAAACCCTGGCTCTACAAGGCCCAATACCCCCCCGCCCAGATAGACCTCATCACCCGCTCTGCCGGCAGCTACACCCTGGACGAGGAGAGCCTGCGCCGGGGGCGCCTGGTGGCGGTGCGGGGCCAGCTCTTCCCCCTGATGAGCCCGGAAGACCTGCTGGTACGCAAAATCAGCAGCACCACGGAGGGCCGCCCCGACTGGTATGACGCCCTGTCCGTGCTCCGGGAGCAGTCGGCAAACCTGGAATGGGACTACCTGCTGCGGCGGGCGGAGCGCCACCCCGAGCGCCTGCTCAGCTTCCTGCTGTTTGCCGTGGGAGACCTGCCCATGGGGCGCAGGCTGATCCCCAAGTGGGTGCTGGGCAGGCTGATGGCGGCGGCACGACGGCGCCTGAACGTCACCCAGGAGCCGATCGCGGACCCGCTGATGCCCAGCCTGCGCCGCATGCTTCAGGCCCGCACCGGCACCACCGCGCCGCCCCGGCGCGCGGAATCCAAGGCGGCATAGAAAACGGCGGCCTGCTCCAGGATCACCTGGTGGGGCACCGGCTCCACCCCGGTGGCAAAGAAGCGGCTCATGGTCTCCAGCAGCCGGTCGTAGGACACCTCGAACTGGATCTCCGCCCCCTCCTGCTTGGCCCCGAACAGCTTGAGCCGGAAGCCGTACCAGCTTGCCCCCGGCCCCATCATCTGGATGGTGCCCCGCGCCCCGGCGGCGGCGGCGCAGGGGCCGTATTCGGCGTAGATCACCACCGGAGCGGTGGCCAGGTGGGGCTGCTTCTCATCGCGGCGCAGGCTCACCGCCTGCACCCGGGCGATGCCGGTGCCCAGCACGCTGGTGAGGGCGGCGATGGCATGGGGCAGGTAAAACACCAGGTGATCGGTGGGCCCGGTCATGGTGAACAGCGAAACCGGGCCGATGGCGGCCAGCTGCTGCTGCGCCTCCTTGGCGGCCGCGGTGTGGAAGAGGGCGGACGCCGAGTAGATGCGGGCGCCGTGCCCTCCCGCCAGGCTGACGATCTCCCGGGCCTGGCGCATGCTGCCGGCAAACGGCCGGTTGAGGAAAATGCGTCTGCCCGCCTGCAAGAAGGGCCGGGCCAGCTCCAGGTAGCGGTCGGGGAAAAGCTCGGTAATGAGAATCCCGTCCACCCCTTCCCCGGCTTGGGCGGGCTCGGTCACCGCCTGGGCGCCGGTAGCCTGGGCCAGGGCGGCGGCCGCCGCCGGGTCGGCGTCCCAGAGGCGTGCCGGGCGCATGCCAAAGCGCGCCCCCTCGGGCGCGGCCAGCAGCTGCGCCCACACCTTGCCGTGGGTGCCCTCCGCACAGCCGATGATGCCGAGCCGCAGCTCTGCCATGACGTCACCTCCGGGGGGGTCTGGCCTGGAGCAGGGTATCTCCCACCCAGTCCGGCACCGGCACGCTGCCGATGGCCACCGGGCGGTCGGAATGGGGACCGTGGCTGTCCGTGCCGCCAGTGACCAGCAGCCCCAGGCGCTGGGCCAGGGCCACGTAGCTGGCGGCATCGGCGCTGGTGTGGTCGCTGTGGAAGGCCTCGATGCCCCGCAGGCCGGCCGGGATCAAGCGCTCGATGAGCCCGGGCCGCTTCACTTTGACCGGGTGAGCGAGCACGGGAATGCCGCCAGCGCCCTGCAGGTAGCCGACGGCCTCCTCGGGCGTAATGCGGTAGCGTTCCACGTAGGCGACCCCCCGCCGCCCGATGAAGCGATCAAAGGCCTCGGAAATGGTGCGCACGTACCCGGCCTCCACCATGGCCGTGGCGATATGGGGCCGGCCTACGGAGCCCTCCCCTGCGATCTCGCGCACGCGCTGCTCGCTGATGCGGCAGCCCACGCCAGCCAGCTTCTGCAGGATGTGCCGGCTGCGCTCCAGGCGAGCGTTGCGGATGCGCGCCAGCTCCTGCTGCAGCCCCTGGTGCTCCAGGTCTATCCAGTAGCCGAGCAGGTGCACCTCGCCCGCTTCGTAGTCGGTGTTGATCTCCACTGCCGGCACCACGGTGAGGCCCGGGGGGGCGGCCGCCAGGGCCGGGGCGACGCCGTCGGTAATGTCGTGATCGGCGATGGCCACCATGCGCATGCCCAGCCGCGAGCTTTCCCTGATCGCTGCCTCGGGGGTAAAGGTGCCGTCCGAGCAGGTGGTGTGGATGTGCAGGTCAATCCTGCTCAGGGCGCCGCTGCTGGTCATGCCTCGCTTTCCACTGCTACCAGGTCCGGATGGTGGGACTCTGCATATTCCCACACCTGGGTAAGATTGGCAAACGGCCGCAGCAGGTGGGCCTCCTTGATCTCCTCCAGCAAGTTGCCCAGGCGGGGCCCGGGGCGCAGGCCGTAGCGGCGGATGAGCAGGTGGCCGTTCACCGGGGCGGGCAGCGGCGGCGCGGGCGGGAAGAAGTAGCGGTCCAAGAGGTAGCGGGTCATCTCCCGGTGTCCCTGCAGCTCGGCCGGGCTGGTGGCCGGTCCCCGGCTGGCCAGGTGGTCGGCCAGAGAAAGCAGCAACAGCATGGGCGCCAGGGTCTTGGTTTGCAGCAGGAAGCGCAGTCCCGGCCGCTCCCGCCACCCCCCGGTCTTGAGCAGCTGCAGCGGCCGCAGGTGCAGCGCCACCAGGGACACCAGGTCGTGCTGCTCCCGCCGGCTCAGCCGCAGGCGCAGGGCCACCGGCCGGGCCAGGTCGGCCCCCACCCCGGCATGCCCGTAGAAATGAATGACGCCGGGCGCCTGCCCGCTGGCAGTGGCTGGCTTGCCCAGGTCATGGAGCAGGGCGCCACCGCGCAATAGCTGCAGGCGGCTGCGGCCGTGGGTGCCCCCGGTGTCCAGGAAATGCAGCAGGGGCCGCCGCAGGCGCCCCAGCAGCTCCTCGTCGGCCAGGACGCGGTCGAGCTGGCGGATGGTCTCCACCTGGTGCTGCCAGACGTTCAGGTGGTGGTAGCGGGTCTGGGGCTGGGTGAAGGTAGGCACCAGCTCCGGGATCAGCTCTGGCAGCAGCCGATAGTGCTTCATCTGCTCCAGCATGTCGGCCGCGCGCGGGGCGGCCAGGACGCCAAAGAACTCGTCCCGTAGCCGCTCCGCGGCCACGGTATGGATGAGGGGCGCCTGCCGGTACACCTTGTCCAGCAGGTCGGCGTCCAGGTCCAGATCCAGGGTGGCCGCCAGGCGGAAAGCCCGGGCTATGCGAACGGGGTCGTCGCGCAGCGCCTCCTTGTGCACCAGGCGCAGCAAGCGCCGCTCCAGGTCAGCCCGGCCGCCGGTGGGGTCAACCACGGCGGCGAGGCCCCGCGCCAGGTAGTCGGGCAGGGGCGCCCCCAGGGCGTTGATGGTGAAGTCGCGCAGCAGCAGGTCTTGCTCCAGGCTGCCGCGCACCGTGGTGAAGTCAACGGTAATGCCGCCGACAATGACGCGGTAGAGCGGCCAACGCTCGCTGATGGCCACCAGGGGGCAATCCAGGGCCCGGGCCAGCGCCTGGGCCAGGCATTCCGCCTGCGGCGCCGCCAGGTCAATATCCTTGCTCTCCCGGCCCAGCAGCAGGTCCCGCAGGTACCCGCCCACCAGGTAGCAGGGCTGGTCACCCACCGACCGGGCGATCGTGGGCAGCAAGGTGGTGGCCGCCATGTCAGAGCCCCACCCGGGTGGTGGAGGTAAGCGTGGTGTGGCGCACCCCCCCATCGGAGAGCAGGGAGAGCCGCCCGTGCCAGGTACCCAGGTCCTTGGGTTTGAGCTCCAGTACGATCTCCAGGTCCTTTCCCGCTGGCAGGGCGCCGAAGCTGAAGATCACGGCGTTCTTCAGGTCTTGCCTGCCGCTGGCATAGGGCGAGGTGGCGAGCACCTCAAAGTGGTCGCAGTAACTTCGCTCGATGGCCAGGCTCACCTGCTGGGCAGTCACCGGGCTGGGGTTGAACACCATGATGGTGAACAGGTAGGGCTGGCCTACCTGGGCCTGGTGGCGGAGGGGAATGCGCATGAAAAGCTGGGCGGTGGAGCGCTGGGAGCTGGCGGTGAGGTGCTGGGTGAGCACCCACAGGCCGATGGCCAGCAGGCCGGCCGCCAGCAGGGTAATGAAGGCGGGCGAGCGGGCGGCAGTGACCAGGGGCGACTCGGGCAGGCGGCAGCAGGGCATGAAGCTGTCGGGGTCGGTGATGCGGATGGGCTCCGGGTGGCGGGGGGAGCAGCATTCGGTGGTGACGGCGTAGTAGTGGCGGCAGCGGCGGCAGCAGGAGAGCATGATGCCGCACTTGCGGCAGCGGGGATAGGGGGCCACCCCCACGATCACGCTGGTGCGGCAATCGGGGCACCTGGGCCTCGGCATCTGCCACCTCCACCGCTGGGCAGCGGTGCCCAATTAGCCTGGGGTGGACTGCTGGCGCGGCAGCCCCGCCGGGGGCCGGATGGCACGGTCGGGAGCGGGCTTCTCCTTGGCGGTAGTGTTGACGATCAGCAGCTCGGGGCCGATCTGGTAGAACTCGGTGCAGGACTGCTTGAGCTCTTCCGCGGTGCTGTAGGGAAAGGAATACACCTCCACCCGCAGCCCCTTGGCCTTGAGCATATTCACCAGGTCCACGAAGTCCCCGTCGCCGCTGACCAGCGCCACCACGTCCAGGCGCTCTGCCATGGCCATGGTGTCGATGGCGATGCCCATGTCCCAGTCGCCCTTTGCCGTGCCGTCCGGGCGCAGCCGCAGGCACTTGGCCTTTACCTCATACCCGTTCTGCAGCAACATGGCAACAAAGCTCGACTGGTCGGTATCGGGGGTCTGCACAAGGTAGGCGATCGCCCGCACCAACTGGCGGTCCCTGCTGATGGCCTCCAGCAGCCGGGTGAAGTTCAGCTTGGCGCGAAACTGGTGCTTGGCCGCATAAAACATGTTCTGGACGTCCACAAAGACGCCCACCCGCTGGTACCTGGACACGGCGGCCCTCCTGTCCGCGAGGCGAAGGGAGTATAGCCAACCGGCCAACCGGTGTCAACCCGGGGGCCAGCCCAGCGGGCGCCCGCCCAGCAAGTGAAAGTGCAGGTGCATCACGCTCTGGCCGGCATCCGGGCCGCTGTTGGTTACCAGGCGGAAGCCGCTCTCCCCTACCTCCAGCTGCTGGGCGACCAAGCTCCCCACCCGCAGCAGGTGGCCCACCAGAGGCTCGTCTTCGGGCGCCATCTCCTTCACCCCGGGCAGGTGGCGCCGGGGAATGATGAGCACGTGCACCGGCGCCTGCGGGTTCAGGTCATGAAAGGCCACCACCTGCTCGTCCTGGTAGGCGAGCCGTACCGGCACCTGGCCGGCCCCGATGCGGCAGAAGATGCAGTCCTCCATGCGCTTGTCCTCCCCGTACCGGCGATTGTAGCGCAATTGCCGGTAATCCTCCAGGGGGGACGCCTGGCAGGAGCGGCGCAGCAGGGCGCAGAAGGAACGCCCCGTGCAGCTTATCATCACCACCGGACCGAGTCCGGCAGGCAGGAAGGGAGAGTTTGATGACACCCGTCAAGAAGCAGACCAAGGCGGCCGCCAAGGGCAAGCCGGCAGCCAAAGCCCGGGCACTCAAGCCCAAGGTGGTCAACGTGGGCGTGGTCGGCCTGAGCATGGGCGGACACCACGTGAAGTCCTTCGCCGATCACCCCCGGGCGAAGGTGGTCGGGCTGTGCGACCTGAACCTGGAGCGCGCCCACGCCCTGGCCAAGGAGCACGGGGTGAGCTTTGTCACCGACGACTACAAGGCGCTGCTGGCCCGGCGTGGGCTGGATGCGGTCTGCATTGCTACCCCCAACTACCTGCACGCCCCTATCGCCATCGCCGCCTTCAAGGCGGGCAAGCACGTGACATGCGAAAAGCCGCTGGCCATGACCCCGGTGGAGGCGGCCCAGATGGTGTCGGCGGCCAAGCAGGCGGGCCGCCTGCTGATGGTGGCAGTCAACAACCGCTACCGGGGCGACGTGCAGGTGCTCAAGCAGTTCATCGAGGCGGGCGAGCTGGGGAAGATCTACTTCGTCAAGGCCGGCTGGATGCGGCGGCATGGCTGCCCCATGGGCTGGTTCGGGGTGAAGGCGCACTCGGGGGGCGGCCCCCTGATTGACCTGGGCGTTCACCAGCTTGACCTAGCCTGGTACCTGATGGGCTGCCCGGAGCCGGTGGCCGCCTTTGGCTCTGCCTACCGGGAGATCGGGCGCCGTGGCCAGCGGGGCGGCTGGGGCGTAGGCCCCAAGGGCGTGCCCTTTGATGTCGAAGACCTGGCCATTGGCATGGTGAAGTTCAAGGAGGGGCAGACCCTGCTTGTCGAAGTGAGCTGGGCGACCCACATCAAGGGCGATTACGGCTGGACGGAGCTGATGGGCACGGAGGGCGGCGCCTCGCTTAGCCCGGAGCTGCGCATTTACAAGGACATGCACGGCACCGAGGTGGACCTGCTGCCCAAAACCTCAGGCGGCAACAGCCACACCGCGGAGATGCACCACTTCATCGAGTGCATTCTCAGCGGCAAGGAGCCCATCTCCCCCGGCACCCAGGGGATGCAGGTGACCCAGATGCTGGATGGCATCTACCGCTCGGCAGAGACCGGCAAGTCGGTGCATTTCTGATTGGGGAGTACTAACATGGCCCTCAAGATCGGCATCATCCTGCCCTCGCTGCGCATGGAGACCAAGGCCGCTCTGCACAAGGCGGCGGAGCTGGGGGCAGACGGCGTGCAGCTCTGGGTGGCGGGAGGCGAGCTGGATCCCCGCGAGCTGACCGTCACCGGCAAGCGGGAGCTGCTGGACACCCTGGCCCGCCTGGGGCTGGAGATCAGCGCCATCTGCGGCGATCTGGGCAAGGGCTTCACCGACCCCCAGACCGTGGCGTGGTCCATCGAGCGCACCAAGGAGATGCTGCAGCTCGGGCAGGAGCTGGGGGCCCCTATCCTCACCACCCACATCGGGGTGATCCCGGATGACCGCAGCTCCCTGGAATGGCACACCCTCACCGACGCCATGCTGGAGCTGGGCAGCTATGCCGCCCGCCTGGGCGGCTGTCTGGCCACGGAGACGGGGCCGGAGTCGCCGCAGCTCATGTTTGCCTTCCTGGAGATGCTCAACACCGGGGGGGTAGCGGTCAACTACGACCCCGCCAACCTGGTGATGAACAACTTCGACCCCGTGGCCGGCCTGCGCGTGCTGGGCTCCTATGTGGTGCACACCCACGCCAAGGACGGCATCCGCTATCCCGACGGCACCACCCGGGAGGTCCCCCTGGGGGAGGGCCAGGTGCCCTGGGAGGAGTATATCACCACCCTGCGCTCGGTGGGCTTCAGCGGCTACCTGACCATCGAGCGGGAAGTGGGCGAAGACCCGGTGGCGGACATCGCGAAGGCGATAGGCTTTCTGCGGCCCTATGCCGGCTGAGCGGCGAGCAGGGGCGGCCCGGGCTGCCCCTGCTGTGCGTCAAGGAGGGGGCGGATGAAGGGGCCAGAGCCGCGGGCCGTGCGCCGCCTCTTTGACCGCATCGCCGGCCGCTACGACCTGATGAACCGGGTGCTCAGCGGCGGGCTGCTGGGCGAGTGGCGGCGGCAGGCTCTCCAGGAGCTGGAGGCAGGGCCAGAGCACTTGCTGCTCGACGCCTGTGCGGGCACCGGGGCGCTGGGGCTGGCCAGCCGGGCGGGGCGCGTCATCTGCCTGGACTTCTCTCTGCCCATGCTGCGGGTGGCGGCCCGGCACAACGACGGTCGCCTGTGGCTGGTGTGCGGGGATGCCCTGCGCACCCCCCTGCCCGACGCCTGCTGCGACCGGGCGGTGGTGGGCTTTTCCCTGCGTAACCTGGCCGACGTGCCGGCCTTCTTTGCAGAGATGGCGCGGGTGACCCGGCCCCGGGGGCGGCTGGTATCCCTGGAGCTGACCCGGCCCCAGGAGCCGCGCCTGGCCCGCATGCACCGGCTGGTGGTGCGCTGGCTGGTGCCCCTGGCCGGCTTCCTCACGCAGATGGGGGCCTACCGCCACCTGGCCCAGACCGTGCTTACTTTCCCGCCGCCAGAGCAGGTGGCCGGCTGGATGGAGCGGGCCGGCTGGCAGCAGGTGCGTATGGTCTCCCTGAGCGGGGGCATTGCCACTTTGCACATTGGGACCAGGCCCTGAGGCTGGCCGCCCCGGCCTGCCGCTTTCTCTAAGGCGCGGCGACCAGGGTGATCAGCCCCGCCGGGGTGGTCTGGTCGGCGGTCACGATGAAGGTGACCGGCGGCGAAAGCTGCGAGGAAGCATAGGCCTGGAAGCCGTCGGCGGTCACCACCAGCTGGTAGGTGCCCGGCGGCACGTCCAGCTCGAAGTCGGGCAGGAAGCTGCCGTCGCTGGGCGACTGCTGCACCGTCCCCTGGGCGGCGGTGGCGCCGGTATCCACGTTCACCGCCGCGACCTGCACGCTGGGCAGGGCGGCCTCCGGGGCGATCTGGCCCGCGATCTCGCCCAGGGGCGAGCCGTCGGTGCCATCATGGGCGGTGTCGTGGCTTTCGCAGACCACCTGCACCACCGGTTTCAGCCGCAGCTTGCCGTTGCCCTCCTCCACGATGGAGCGGCTGGCGTCAAAGTCGAGCAGGATGTTGGTGGTGGTGCCGGCAGCAATGGGGATGTCGCCCACCAGCTTGAGCCCAGTCTGCGCCTGGCTGGAGAGCAACAGGTCCTGGCGGCTGCCGTCACCGGCGAGCACCACGTAGTTGTCGCCTTCCGCGGCCGAGAGGACGAGGCGGAGCTGGCTGTAGCGCCCTTCTGGCACGCTGGCGCTCTCCAGTAGGACTTGGGCGTTGTCCAGCGCCAAGAGCTCCACTTGCTGGGTCTCGTCAAAGACAATGGCAATGGTGCCGCTCTCGCTTACCAGGTCAATGCGCTTGATAGTGACGAAAACGCCGCTGTAGGGAGACGCCGGCTGGTCGGTGACATAGACATTTGCCGTGCCATAGCGGGGGGAGGCGCTGCTGCCGCCGCAGCCGGCCACCAGAGCGGCGGCGAGCAAGGCGAGCAGGAAGAACGCAAATCCTCTGTGCACCATGGCGCTGCTCCTTTCACTGCAGGGCAGGGTTTACCTGGCGACAGTTCGAGTGGGCACGCAAAGGCACCTGCCTTGCCCTGGGCAGCGTTGGTTACTTCTTGAGCTTTTCCTCGCGCTGCTTGTGCGGCAAATGCAGCAAGCCGGGGGATTGCCGGGGAATAATGTCGCGCAGGAAGCCGCAGGGGTGCTGCTCCAGGATCAGGCCGGTAAGGATGCCAAAGCGGTCCACCTCTCCTACCGCCACTGCCCCCACCAGGCGCTCGCCGCTCAGTACCACCTTGCGATAGGCGGGGCGGCTGGGTTCCGCATAAGCCACCTCCGTCTCCCCCGCCTCCGCTCCCAGCCTGCCGACAGACATCGCGGACAGCCCAAACAGGGTGAGGGAGTTCATGCTCAGGCCCCCCGCGTAGGCACCCGGCCCGCCCGCCATGGCCGTGCCCGCCACTCGCCCCTGGGCGTGGGCCACCGGCCACAGGGGCAGCACCCGCCGCTCCCCGGAGAGGAAATCCAGCCCCTGTGCCACGTCGCCAGCGGCCCAGACGGCGGGGGCGCTGGTCTGCATCCGGCTGTCCACCAGGATACCCCGGTCCATCGCCAGGCCAGCGGCAGCCGCCAGGTCGGCCTGGGGGCGCACCCCCACCGCCAGCACCAGCAGGTCGGCCGGCAGCTCTGTGCTGTCTGCCAGGCGCACGCTCTGCAGGACATGCGAGCGCCGCTGCACCGCCACCACGCTGTTATCGGTGATAATCCGCACCCCCGCCTCTTGCGCCTGGCGGGCCAGCAGGCTGCTCGCCCCCAGGTCGAAGGCCGAGGCCAGGATGCGGGGGGCCAGCTCCACCACCGTCACCTGCAGGCCAAGCCGGTGCAGGGCCTCGGCCGCCTTCATCCCCACCAGGCCGCCCCCGGCCACCACCGCCCAGCGCGCCTGGCGGGCGGCCCGGCCCAGAGCCAGGGCATCGGCGGCGCTGTTAAGGGTGGATATGCCGCCGCTGCCCTGGTCTGCCAGGTCGGGGATGATGGGCTGGCTGCCCGTGGCCAGGAGCAGGCAGTCATAGGGGACAAAGTCGCCGCCCTCCAGGGTGACCCCGCGCAGCTCCGGGTCAATGGCGACCGCCGCCCTGCCCAGCAGGGCACGTACACCCTGCGCCTGGTAGAAATCGGCCGGCCGGTAGCAGGTACCTTCCCCGTCCAGGCGGCCGCACAGCAGCTCCGGGATCAAGGGCCGGCAGTAGCAGTGCTGGGGCTCGGCACTGATGATGGTAATGGGATCGGAGCCCGAGATCGCCCGAATGGCCTCCACGGCGCCGATGGCGGCGGCCGAGTTGCCGACAATGACATGGTGGAGCTGCCTCATGGCGATTCCTCCACGACGCGCAGGGCCCGGTTGGGGCAGGCGGCGACGCAGGCGGGCTGCTCCCAGCCGGGGCAGAGGTCGCACTTGGAGGCGACCTTGCGCTCGGGACTGATTGCCACCGCCCCGTAGGGGCAGACCAGCACGCAGGTCCCGCAGCCGGCACAGCGATCGCGGTCCACCACCACCCGGCCGTCCTGGGTGCGCTGCATGGCGCCGGTGAGGCAGGCGAGCAGGCACGGCGCCTGCTGGCAGTGGCGGCAGGAAATGCTGACCGCGCGCACGCCCTCGGTTTCCACCCGGGTGCCGGGCTGGGGCCGGGGGCGGCCGGGGCGGAGGGCCTTGGCCAGGTCCGAGATGCCGGAGCGCTGGGCCATGCAGGCGATCTCGCACAGCCGGCAGCCCATGCAGTACTCCTCGTCAGCCGCAATGGCAGGCATGTTTCCTCCTATTGCCCTGCAGGCAGCACGCCCAGGATGTCGAGCTCCCGATCGCCCAGGCCGATGGCACGCAGGCGCAGGCGGTTACCCCGCAGGCTTTCGATAGCGTTGATCCCCATGCCGCCCAGCATTTCCCGGATTTCCAGGGCCCAGCCCCCGAGCAGGTTGACCAGGCGCTCGGCGGCCAGCTCGGGGTTGACACGGCGGGCGAGCAGGGGGTCATTGGTGGCGATTCCCCATGCGCACTTGCCGGTGGGGCACTGCTGGCAGAGGGTGCAGCCGATGGCGATCAGGGCGGCGGTGGCGATGTAGCAGGCATCGGCGCCCAAGGCGATGGCCTTCACCACGTCGGCGCTGCAGCGGATGCCCCCGCCCACCACCAGGGAAACCTGGTTGCGAATCCCCTCCTCCCGCAGCCGGCTGTCCACCGCGGCCAGGGCGAATTCGATGGGAATGCCCACGTTATCCCTGATCATGGTGGGGGCCGCCCCGGTGCCGCCGCGGAAGCCGTCGATGGCGATGAAATCGGCGCCGGCCCGGGCGATACCGCTGGCGATGGCGGCGCAATTGTGCACGGCGGCGATCTTCACCCCCACCGGCTTCGCGTAGGTGGTTGCCTCCTTGAGCGCGTAGATGAGCAGGCGCAGGTCCTCGATGGAGTAGATGTCATGCTGCGGCGCCGGAGAGAGGGCGTCGCTGCCCACCGGAATCATGCGGGTGTGGGAGATGGCCTCGTTCACCTTCTCGCCGGGCAGGTGGCCGCCGATGCCGGGTTTGGCCCCCTGGCCGATCTTGATCTCGATGGCGGCGGCCGCCTCCAGGTAGTCCAGGTGCACGCCGAAGCGCCCGGAGGCCACCTGCACGATGGTGTGGGGACCGTAGCCGTACAGGCTCTGGTGCAGGCCTCCCTCGCCCGTGTTGCAGTAGGTGTCGAGGGTGACCGCCGCCTGGGCCAGCGCCCGGCAGACGTTGAGGTTGATGGCACCATAGGAGATGGCGGAGAACATCACCGGCAGCTCCAGGGTGAGCTGCGGCTCCAGGGCGGTGGCCAGGCGGCCGTCGGGGGCCAGCTCCAAGGCGTCGGGCCGCCGCCCCAGGTAGGTGCGCAGCTCCATGGGCTCGCGCAGGGGGTCAATGGCCGGGTTGGTGACCTGGCTGGCGTCCAGCAGCAGGTGGTCCCAGTAGATGGGATAGGGCCGGTCGCTGCCCATACCGGAGAGCAGCACGCCCCCGGTTTCGGCCTGGCGGTTGAGGTTACGGATCTCCCGGTCGGTCCAGTTGGCGTGCTCCCGGTAGGCGGAAGCGCCGGGGGAGATGCGCAGGGCGCCCGTGGGGCAAAGCGCCTCGCAGCGGTGGCAGCCCACGCAGTTGGCCTCCTGGGCAACCAGGCGGTCGTCCTCCTCATCATAGTGCTGGGCCTGGAAGGAGCACTGGTTTTCGCAGACCCGGCAGCGGATGCAGCGCCCCTCGTCGCGCTGCACCTGGAACCGGGGCGGCAGGTAGCTCCGAATCATGGGCGGCCTCCTTCACAGCGCGTACTTGCCGGCGTAGGGGCGGGCACTGGCCGGCCGCAGCACCCAGTAGCGGTCGGCAGCCAGCGGCCCCACCGGGAGCTGGAAGTGTGCGCAGAACTCCTCCAGGTAGGGGCCGATCAGGTCCCGGTCCCCTGGGCCGGCCTCGGCCGCCTGCACGTGGGGGGAGAGATGATCGCGGTCGAGCTGTCCCCGGATCACGATCAGCCCGCCGTGCAGGCCCGTGCCGCAGAAATCCCCCACCAGGGGGCGCTCGCCCGCTCCCAGCCCCAGCACCAGGATGAGGCCGCCGGCCATGTATTCGCCCAGGAAGGCGCCGGTGCGGCCGCCCACCACGATGGCGGGGCGGCTGAGCCCGTATTCCTTCATGTGGATGCCCACCCGGTAGCCGGCGTGGCCCCGAATGTAGATGGCGCCGCCCCGCATGCCATAGCCCACCACGTCGCCGGCGTCGCCGTGCACCACCACCCGCCCGGCGTTCATGGTGTTGCCAATGCCGTCCTGGGCGTTGCCCCGCACCTGCACGCAGGGGCCATCCATGAAGGCGGCCAGGTCGTTACCAGGCACCCCCTCGATCTCAAGGTGAATATCCCCCCGCAGCCCGTCCGCCAGGTAGCGCTGGCCATTGACCCCCGACAGCCGCAGGTGCTTGGCCCCCCGGGCCACCGCCTCCCGCACCAGGGCGTTGAGCTGGCGGTAGTGCAGGTGGGCGGCCGCCAGGTGGACCTGCCCTTGCTCCAGGCGCCGGGGGGAGCTGATGATTCGGGTTTGCCTCATGTCACTTCCTCCAGGCGGGCTGCCTGCAGGCAGCCGATCACGGGCTCCCCGGCCTCCGGTGCCCATACCAGGTCGGGCTGTGGGCACATCACGTGGATGGCCGCCTCCTCGCTGGCCAGGTACAGGAAGTCGTCCTTGCGGGCGGCCACCAGGGGGCGGAGCTTGATGCGGTCGTTCAGGCCCACCAGGCCGCCGGCATGGGCGAAAACGATAGCGAAGGGGCCGTTGAGCAGCGCCGACCCGTACACCTGGCGGATGGCGGTGGCCAGTTCCCGCTCCGGGGCGGGCAGGCGCTCGATCTGGTGCCAGAAGGGGCTGGCCAGCGCCTGTACCGCCACCCGCAGGGGCAGGTGGTGGCGGCGGATAAGCAGGTCGAGCAGGTAGGTGACCACCTCGGTGTCGGTTTGCATGGTGCAGCGGTAGCCAAACATCTCCAGGTAGCGGCGGTTGGTGCCGTAGGAGGAGATCTCGCCATTGTGCACCACCGCCCAGTCCAGCAGGGTGAAGGGGTGGGCCCCTGCCCACCAGCCCGGCGTGTTGGTGGGGAAGCGGCCGTGGGCGATCCAGGTGTGTCCGTGGTATTCCTCCAGCCGGTAGAAGCGCCCCACCTCCTCCGCATAGCCCAGGGCCTTGAAAGCGCCCATGTTCTTGCCGCTGGAAAAGACGTAGGCCCCCGGGCACTCGCTGTTGATACGCATCACCACGGAAAGCACGTAGTCATCGGCAGGCTCGGCTCCCGGCGGCGGCTGCACGAAGTAGCGCCATAGGGCCGGCCCGGGGGGCACGCCAGGCGTGGGCCGGGTGGGGATGGGCTCGGCCAGGTGCACCTGCAGCACCTCGTCGAGCAGGCGCTCCGCCTGGTCCCGGGAATCCGGCCGGTAATACATGAGGTGCAGGGCGTAGTCGTCTGGCCGGTGAGGGTAGATGCCATAAGCGGCGAAGCCGCCGCCCATGCCGTTGGCACGGTCGTGCAGCAGGGCGATGGCGCGCATGATGGCCTCGCCGCTGACCGCCTGAGCGGTCTCGCTGATCAGGGCGCACAGCCCGCAGCCCGCTATGTTCCTGGCGGTAACATCAAACATGGGCGTTCCCCAACGCAAAGGGCCCCGGGCAATGTGCCCGAGACCCCGTTGTCCTGGCGGCGGCAAAAAAAGCCGCCTCCTCATGGAGACCGCCCTGTCTCTACCGGTCGGCAGTGGCCGGCACTGTCTTTATACCCCAAAACGGGCTGCTCGTCAAGCGGTGGCCGCAAGAACTTTGTCCAGGGCGGGAAACAGCTTGTGGCGCGGGGGCGTCAAAGCGGGGTGAACCCTGCCGCTGCCAGGGACGAGGTGGAGTGCACGGCGAGCGGCGGAAAGGGCCGGTGCTGGCCCGGATGCGGTTGCCAGCACGGGCGGGCAGGTAGTATAATGCGATAAGCTGGGAGGCCGGGTACCATGGCCGTGCGGCCAGCAAAGGTAATCCGAAGCAGCGCCCCGGCACAACGCAAGCTGGGTCCCATCTCCCTGGCGGCCGAGAAGCTGCTGATCGTGGGCGTGGTGGCTACCCAGGTAGCCTTCGGCTACCTGGTGTACGGCTTGGTAAGCAAGCATGTGCTCTACTTCCCCCACGGCGCTCCCCCCCATGAGGCCCTGCTTACCGCCACGCAGCAGCGCTACATGCTGCAGCACATCAGCTTTGCCTGCCAGTGGTTCTCCGTGCTGCTGATCTTCACCACCCTGATGGCGATCATCCGCTACTATGACAACGCCTCTGCCCCCTGGGTGGCGGCGCTGGTGGGGGCGAGCCTCTACTTTGGCTTTCCCTTCCTGCTGGGGACGCTGCTGCAGCAATACCACCTGGTGCATAACCAGCTCACCCAGGTCATGGTGCTGGCCTTTGGCAACGCGGCCCGGCTGGTGCTGGGGGCAGCGGTGGCGTGGCTGGTGGTGCTTTCCACGGCAACCATGATCACCCGTCCCGGCACCCGCCACCGGGCGGTAACCGTGCGTACCGAGCTGGGGGCCCCCAGCAAGCGCCCCACCTCGGTCATGCGCAACTGCTGGGAGCTCACCCACTGCACCGGCAATGCCCGGGGCATCTGCCACTGCTACCGCAACCACATCAGCTGCTGGCGGCGGGGGCAAGGCTGCTTCTGCGACTCCACCCTCTTTGACCGCATGACCGACGGCGCCGGCACCTGGGTCACCACGGAAACCCACGAGCTGCACACTCGGGCTCTCTACCTCAAGCACGGCGGCCGCCGCGCCTGCGCCATCTGCCCCCTGTATGAGGAGCACCAGTTCTACAAGTACCGGGCCATTTGCTGGATCGCTTATCCCGCTACCGCCGCTATCCTGGCCCTCACCTTCCCCTTCCTGGTCAGGGGCTACGAGGTCTCGCTGCTGCGCCTGGACCGCTTTGTGGCCGAACTTTCCCTGCTCCCCTCCAAGACCACCTCGGTGCTGCAGCAGGCGCCCACCGGCCCCTTGCAGTGGTTTGCCCTGGGCTGCCTGTCCCTGCTGCTCCTGGGCTACATCCTGCACTTCATCGAGTACCTGGTGTTTGAGAAGAAGCTGTAGGTGCAAGCAAGAGGGAGCAGGCGGCTGCCTGCTCCCTCATCGTTTTCGCCCGCCCCGCCTTCACTTGCGCTTGATCGCCCGCAGCGCCGCCTCCATGATGTGGCGGGGGGTGAGCCCGTACTCCTCGAGCAGGAGCGCAGGCTTGCCCGACTGGCCAAAGCGGTCCCGGATCCCCACCAGCTCCACGGGCACGGGATGGCGCTCGACCAGGGCTTCGGCCACGGCGCTGCCCAGGCCGCCGATCACGCTGTGCTCCTCGGCCGTGACCAGGCAGCCGCACTCCCGGGCGGCGGCGGTGACGGCGTCGGTGTCCAGGGGCTTGATGGTGCTGACGTTAAGCACGGTCGCCTGGACGCCCTGCTCGGCAAGCATCTGGGCAGCGGTGAGGGAGTAGCCGAGCATGATGCCGCAGGCCAGGATGGCGACCTCCGACCCCTCCCGCATCCGCACCGCGCGGCCGATTTCGGCATGGTGGCTGTGGTCAAAGAGCACGGGCACGGGCTCCCGGCCCAGGCGCAGGTAAACGGGGCCCTGCCAGGCGGCGGCGGCCTTCACCAGCAGGCGGGTTTCCGTGGCGTCGGCGGGCACCAGCACGGTCATGCCTGGGATCACCCGCATCAGGGCGATGTCCTCGGTAGTCTGGTGGGAGGCGCCGTCCTCGCCCACGGTAATGCCGGCATGGCTGGCCGCGATCTTGACGTTCAGGCCAGTGTAACCGATCACCAGGCGCACCTGCTCCCAGGCCCGGCCGGTGGCGAAGATAGCAAAGGAGCTGGCAAAGGGGATCTTGCCGCAAGTGGCCAGGCCGGCGGCAGTGCCCATCATGTTGGCCTCGGCGATCCCCATCTGGAAGAAGCGCTCCGGGAACTCCTTGGCAAAGACGTTGGTCTTGGTGGATTTCGACAGGTCGGCGTCGAGCACCACCACGTTGGCATTCTCCCGCCCCAATTCCGCCAGCGCCTGCCCGTAGGCATCCCGGGTGGCAACCAGATCCGCCATCAACTGCCCCTTTCCTGGTGGGTAGGCCTGGCCAGGTCCGCCAGGTAGCTATCTATTGAGTTGGCCTCAAAACGCTCCCCTTCCTTCCGGGAGGAGAGAGCATACAGCAAGGCCCACGCCGTGTCCAGGGAGGTGAGGCAGGGGATGTTGTGCTCGACTGAGGCGCGGCGGATCTTGGCCCCTTCCCGGGCGGGCCCCTTGCCCCGGGAGATGGTGTTCACCACCAGATCCACATGCCCGGCCTGGATCAGGTCCATGATGTTCGGGCTTTCCTCGCTGATCTTGCCGATGGGCTCGGCCTTGATGCCCTGCTCCGCCAGGTAGGCGGCAGTGCCCTTGGTGGCATGGAGGTGGAAGCCCAGGTCGGCGAATTCCCGCATCAGCTCGGCGGCCTGGGGCTTGTCCCGGTCGGCGATGGTGGCCACCATGTTGCCCTTGGCGGGCACGTCCACCCCCGCGGCCAGCATCGCCTTGTAGAGCGCCCGCGAGTATTCCGGGTCCACGCCCATGACCTCCCCCGTGGATTTCATCTCCGGCCCCAGCGCCACATCCACCCGGGTGAGCTTGGAAAAGGAAAAGACAGGGGCCTTCACCGCGTAGTAGGGGCGCTCGGGGAACAGCCCGGGCTGATAGCCCAGCTCCCGCAAGGTGCGCCCCAGCATCACCCGGGTGGCGATGTTGACCATGGGCAGGCCGGTGATCTTGGAGATGTAGGGCACGGTGCGGCTGGCCCGGGGGTTGACCTCCAGCACGTAGAGCTTCTCGTCCAGCCCCGGCTCCACCACGAACTGGATATTCATCAGCCCCTTGATGTGCAGGGCCCGGCAGAGCCGGACGGCATAGTCCACGATGCGGGATTTCAGGCGGGGGGAGAGGCTGACCGGGGGATAGACGGCCATGCTGTCGCCGGAGTGCACCCCCGCCCGCTCGATGTGCTCCATGATGCCGGGCAGCAGCACCTCCGCGCCGTCGCAGATGACGTCCACCTCCACCTCTTTGCCCACCACGTAGCGGTCCACCAGCACCGGGTGCTCGGGGCTGACGTCCACCGCCAGGCCGATGTAGGCCCGCAGCTCCTTGGGGGAGTACACGATTTCCATGGCCCGGCCCCCCAGCACATAGGAGGGGCGCACCAGCACGGGGTAGCGTGTCTCCTTGGCCACCTCCAGCGCCTCCTGCTCGGAGGTGACCGCCCGGCCCGGGGGCTTGGGGATGCGCAGCTCCCGCAGCAGGCGCTCGAACTTGTCCCGGTCCTCCGCCACGTCAATGAACTCGGGCGGGGTGCCCAGGATGTTGACCCCGTTCTCGTGCAGGGTGCTCACCAGGTTGATCGCCGTCTGCCCGCCGAACTGCACCACCACCCCGTCCGGCTGCTCCTCGGCCATGATGTTGAGCACGTCCTCCTCGGTCAGAGGCTCAAAGTAAAGCTTGTCCGAGGTGTCGAAGTCAGTGCTCACCGTCTCCGGGTTGTTGTTGATGATGATGGACTGGTAGCCCTCCTCCCGCAGCGCCCAGGCCGAGTGCACCGAGCAGTAGTCAAACTCGATCCCCTGGCCGATGCGGATGGGGCCGGAGCCCAGCACCACCACCTTCTTTACCGGCTGGGGATGGGCCTCGTCCTCCTGCTCGTAAGTCGAGTAGTAGTAGGGAGTGGCGGCCTCGAACTCGGCGGCGCAGGTATCCACCATCTTGTAGGTGGGGCGCAGCCCCTGCTCCAGGCGCCACTGGCGGATGCGGCGCTCGGGTTCTCCGGTAAGCTGGCCCAGGTAGCGGTCGGCAAAGCCCAGGCGCTTGAGCTGGCGCAGGTGGCGCTTGGCGTGGTCGGCGCCCTCCATCCGGACCTGGCTGTCGAGCTCCACCATGGCCCTCATGCGCTCCAGGAACCAGGGGTCAATGCTACAGAGGTGATGCACCTGCTGCACCGTCATCTGGGCGCGAAAGGCCTGGAAGACGGCGAAGAGCCGCTGGTCGGTGGGGCGGCGCAGCTCGTCCTTGATGTCCTCCTCCGTCCAGGCCTTGCCCTTGGGCTGCAGGCCGAACATGCCGATCTCCAGGGAGCGGATGGCCTTCATCAGCGCCCCTTCAAAGGTGCGGTCAATGGCCATTACCTCGCCGGTGGCCTTCATCTGGGTGCCCACGTGGCGGTCGGCCAGGCTGAACTTGTCGAAGGGCCAGCGCGGGATCTTGATCACCACGTAGTCAATGGTGGGCTCAAAGCAGGCCATGGTCTGCTTGGTTACGGCGTTGGGGATCTCGTCCAGGCGCAGGCCCACCGCAATCTTGCTCGCCACCCGGGCGATGGGGTAGCCTGTCGCCTTGGAGGCCAGGGCGGAGGAGCGGCTCACCCGGGGATTGACCTCGATCACGTAGTAGCGGAAGCGCTTGGGGTCCACCGCGAACTGCACGTTGCAGCCGCCCTCAATGCCGAGGGCGCGGATGATGTTCAGGCTGGCGCTGCGCAGGGTGTGGTACTCCTGGTCGGTGAGGGTGAGCGCCGGGGCCACCACCACCGAGTCGCCGGTGTGTACCCCCATGGGGTCAACGTTCTCCATGGAGCAGATGACGATACAGTTGTCGGCGCCGTCGCGCATCACCTCGAACTCGATCTCTTTCCAACCGATCACGCACTCCTCGAGCAGGAGCTGCTGGATCATGCTCATGCTTAGGCCGCGGTGGGCGATCTCGGCCAGCTCGTGGGCGTGGTGGGCGATGCCGCCGCCGGTACCGCCCAGGGTGTAGGCCGGTCGTACGATCACCGGGAAGCCGTGGTCCCGGGCGAAGGCCAGTGCCTCCTGCACCGTGCCCACGATGCTGCTTTCCGGCACCGGCTCGCCGATGGACTGCATGGTCGACTTGAACAGCTGCCGGTCTTCGGCCCGCTCGATGGCCTCCAGCGGGGTGCCCAGCAGCCGCACGCCGTGCTTCTCCAGCACCCCCTGCTTGGCGAGCATGGTGGCCAGGTTGAGCCCGGTCTGGCCGCCCAGGGTGGGGAGCAAGCCCTCGGGGGCCTCCTTCTCGATGATCATGGAGGCATACTCGACAGTGAGCGGCTCGATATACACCTTGTCCGCCATGTTGGTGTCGGTCATGATGGTGGCCGGGTTGCTGTTGACCAGCACCACCTGCAGGCCCTCCTCCCGCAGGGCCTTGCAGGCCTGGGTGCCGGCGTAGTCGAACTCCGCCGCCTGCCCGATCACGATGGGCCCGGACCCGATCACCATTACCTTGCGCAGACTCTGGTCTTTAGGCATGCCGCTTCTCCGCCGCCGGCTGGCGCTTGATGCTGCTGGCAAAATGGTCGAAGATGTACCTGCTGTCCCAGGGGCCACTGTTGGCCTCCGGGTGGTACTGCACGGAGGTGATGCGCAGCTCCTGGTGCACCAGCCCCTCCACCGTGCCGTCATTCAGGTTGACGTGGCTGATGGTGGCCCCCGAGCCCCCCACGCTTGACTCCTCTACCGCGTAGCCGTGGTTCTGGGCGGTCACGTACACCCGCCCCGTGGCGGTGTCTCGCACCGGCTGGTTGCCCCCCCGGTGGCCGAACTTGAGCTTGTAGGTGCGACCACCCAGGGCCCAGCCCAAGAGTTGGTGCCCCAGGCAAATGCCCAGAAGGGGCACCTTGCCCAGCAGTTGCTCGACGGTCTTGATGCAGGCCGGCAGGTTCGCGGGGTCACCGGGCCCGGGGCTAAGCACCACCGCGTCCGGTCCCAGTCCCAGGATTTCCCCGGCACTGGCCTGGGCGGGCACCACCACCAGGTCGCAGCCGGCCTCATAGAGGAAGTGAATGATGGCCCGCTTCACGCCGTAGTCCACCAGCACCAGGCGGGCGCTGCCCAGGGGCAGGCGCATCTGGGTGCCGCCGGGCCGCTGCTCTGGCTGGTACTGGTAGCTGGCCGGGGTGGTCACCGCCGCCACATGGTCCTGGCTCTCGTAGGGCGGGGCACTGCGCACCCGCTCCAGTAGCTCCTGGCCCGAGAGCTCGGTCGAGACCCCGGCCATCATCACCCCCTGCGTGCGCAGGCGGCGGGTGAGCGCCCGGGTATCCACCCCGGCGATAGCCACCACCTGGTGCTTGCCCAGCAGCTTGCCCAGCGGGGCTTCGCTGCGCCAGTTGCTGGGCTCCTGGCACAGGTAGCGCACCACCAGTGCCTCGGGCTGCACGCGGCTGGACTGGCAGTCCTCGGCATTGGTGCCATAGTTGCCCACCAAGGGAAAAGTCAGCATCAGCACCTGGCCCCGGTAGGAGGGGTCGGTGAGCATCTCCTGGTAGCCGGTCATGCCGGTGTTGAAAACCAGCTCCCCCACCCGAGTGCCCGGGGCACCCACGCTTTCCCCCTCCACCAGGGTGCCGTCCACCAATGCCAGCCATGCCTTGCCCACCGCCACTTGTGCCATTTTGACCCTCTATCCGCCCTGATATGCCACCCGGCCGCCGGCCACGGTCATCACCACCCGCCCGGTCAGCCATTGCCCTGCCCAAGGGCAGTTGCGCCCCTTTGAGGCAAAGTTTGCGGGGTCCACCCGCCAGCGCCGCCCCGCATCGAACAGGCAAAGGTCTGCCCGCTCCCCCACCGCCAGCCGGCCCGCCTGCAGCCCCAGCACCCGGGCGGGGTGCCAGGTGAGCGCCGCCAGCAGCGCCTCCAGCCTCATCCGGCCCGCTGCCACCAGGCCGGTGAGCAGCACCGCCAGGGCCGTCTCCAGGCCGATCAGCCCGAAGGGCGCCTGCTCCCAACCCTGGGCCTTCTCCTCCGGCGTGTGCGGGGCGTGGTCGCTGGCGATCACCTCTACCACCCCGGCCGCCAGTGCCTGCTGCATCGCCTCTTGGTCTGTCCGGGAGCGCAGGGGAGGGTTGGTCTTGAAGTCCGGGTGGTCGCCCGCCTGCTCGGCGCACAGGGTGAGGTGGTGGGGGGTGACCTCACCGCTGACCGCCCAGCCCCGCGCCCTGGCGGCGGCCAGGGCCCGCACCGCCTCCGCCGTGCTCAGGTGCGAGAGGTGCAGGGCCGCGCCCGTCTCCCCGGCCAGGGCCAGGTCCCGCTTTACCAGCGCCGGCTCCCGCCGGTACGGCACCGGCCAAGGGTCGGCTTCCCGGGAGGCGAGGGATTCCTCGCAATGAGGCGTGACCACCAGCCCGGCCGCCCGCGCCGCCGCCAGGCCCTGATGCATCACCTCGCCGTCCAAGGTGGGCTGGCCGTCGTCGGAGGCCGCCGCCGCCCCCGCCCGCCGGGCTGCCTGCAGGTCGGCCACCTGCTTGCCCGCCTGCCCCACGGTTAGGCAGTGCTTGAAGAGCACCTGCACCGACTCCCCGGCAGCACGCGCCCTCAGCTCCTGCAGCAGGAGGGCATTATCAATCACCGGAGAGGTATTGGTCTCGCAGACCACGGTGGTGAAGCCTCCTGCTGCCGCCGCCCGAGCGCCGCTGGCGATGGTTTCCTTGTGCTCCTGGCCCGGCTCCCGGAAATGCACGTGCAGGTCCACCAGGCCCGGGCAGGCTATCAGCCCCCGCGCCTCCACCACCTCCGCTGCACCCAGGGCGGCCGCCAAGCCCAGCGCCTGCAGCCGGCCGTCATCGCCAATCAGCAGGTCGCCCTCGGCATCCAGGCCGCTGGCAGGGTCCACGATCCGCGCTGCCCGCACCAGCAGGCTCAAACCGGCACCTCCGCCAGGCGCTGGCAGTAGGCACAGCGCACGGGTTCGTCCCCCACCAGCTCAAACCTGGGCGAGAGGTACCATTCGCTGCGCAGCACGCAGCGGGGATTGCTGCAGGCCAGGCCGTTGCCGGGAACGGGCCGGGGCGCCGTCGGCGGTCGGCTGCCTGCCCCCAGGGCTACTTCCGCCCGTCCCAGCAGCGCTGCCAGCAAGGCCATGCGCACCGGGATGCCGTAGGAGGCCTGCCGGAAGTAGGCGGCTCGCAGGTCCTCGTCCAGGCCGTAGTCCAGCTCGTCCACGCGGGGCAAGGGATGCATCACCAGGGTGTCGGAGCGGGCGTTGGCCAGCAGATCGGCGGTGATCCGGTAGGCGCCCTTGGCCTTTTCGTACTGGGCGGGATCGGTAAAGCGCTCCCGCTGCACCCGGGTGACGTAGATGGCGTCGAAAAGGCTCATGGGGCCAAAGGCCAGCTTGGGCTGAGAGGCCTGGGGCGAATGGGCCTTGAGCAGGTCCAGGTCCCCGGTCAGCTCCTCCAGGTTGCGGTACTGGCGGGGGCGGCTGCCGGTGTGGGCCTCCACGGCGGCCAGCACCTCCGCAGGCATCTCCAGGCCGGGTGGGGCCACGCACACCATGCTGCCCCCAAAGCGGGCCAGGGCGACGGCCAGCGAATGGGTGGTGCGGCCGTATTTCAGGTCGCCCACCAGCGCCACCCAGCAGCCCTGCAGGCGGCCGCTCTCCCTGCGGATGGTGTAGAGATCGAGCAGGGTCTGGGTGGGGTGCTCATGTGCCCCGTCGCCGGCATTGATCACCGGCACCCGGGCGTAGTCGGCAGCCACCCGGGCCGCCCCCTCCTGGGGGCTGCGCATGACCAAAATGTCGGCATAGCTCTCCACGACGCGCACGGTGTCGGCAAGGGTCTCACCCTTGGCCACGGAGGTGGTGCCCATGTCGGCGCAGGTGATCACGCCCCCGCCCAGGCGCTGCATGGCGCTTTCGAAGGAGAGCCGGGTGCGCGTGCTCGCCTCGTAGAACAGGGTGGCCATCACCTTGCCCGCCCCCAGCCCCACGATGCCCCGGGCGTGCCGAGCCATTTCGTCTGCCAGGCCGAAAATGCCCTCCATCTCCTCGTTGCTGAGGTCGGAGATGGTGACCAGGTCCCTGCCTGCTAACGACATAATCCCTCCTTGCGGCGCCTCCCGGTTCAAGCGCGTTCCAGCAGCACTGCGTCCTGCCCGTCCAGCTCCACCAGGCGCACGGTGATCCGCTCCTGGTGCGAGGTGGGCAGGTTCTTGCCGACGTAGTCGGGGCGAATAGGCAATTCCCGGTGGCCCCGGTCCACCAGCACCGCCAGCTGCACCTGCTGGGGCCGGCCCTGCTCCATGATGGCGTCCATGGCCGCCCGCACCGTGCGGCCGGTATAGAGCACCTCGTCCACCAGCACCACCCGCCGGTCATTGACATCAAAGGGGATGTCGGTGGCTCCCGTGCCTGGCCGCTTGCCTACCCGGGCCAGGTCGTCCCGGTGGTCGGTGATGTCCAGGGCTCCCACCGGCACCTCCACTCCCTCGATCTGCTTGATCAGGCTGGCCAGGCGGCGGGCCAGGGGCACGCCCCGGGTGAAAATGCCGACCAGGGCCAGGTTGTGCGCTCCCTTGTTGCGCTCCAGCACCTCGTGGGCGACCCGGCGCAGGGCGCGGGCCATGTCCTGCTGATCCATGATGGTCATCGCCGCCGCTCCCCGCACACAAAAAAAGAGCCCTCCCGCCATGCGGGAAGGCTCCTGCTCTCTGCACTTGCTGTGATCATCCCTGCCCCTTCTTAGCCTCGCTGGACCAATTTAAAGGGTGTGTCTAAGGTTATCACCCGGCAGGGCGCCGGTCAACAGGGTGTTTTCTCGTCCCGGGCTGCCCCTCCTGCTGGCGAGCGGTGTGGGCGGGCAGCTTTTTTTCAGGGCGCGCAGCCCTCCCCGGGCGGGTTAAGCTGCACCGTGCCCACCAGGTCCTTGATATCGGCCGGGCCCTGGCCGGCCAGGAAGGCGATGATGCCGTGTAGGATGTCCAGGGGGCGGTGGGGGTCCACGAAGACGGCGGTGCCCACCTCCACCGCGCTGGCCCCGGCGATCAGAAACTCCAGGGCGTCGGCGGCGTCCCAGATGCCGCCCATGCCCACCACGGGCACCCGCACGGCCTGGGCTACCTGGTAGACACGCAGCACCGCCGCCGGCTTGATCGCCGGGCCGGAAAGCCCGCCGAAGTTGGCCCCCAGCTTGGGGCGGCGGCTGTTGATGTCAATCGCCATGCCCGCGATGGTGTTGATCAGGGCGACCCCGTCCGCCCCCGCCTCCTCGCAGGCTCGCGCCACCGCCGGCAGGTCGGCGGCATTGGGGGTGAGCTTGGGGATCAGCGGCCGGCCGGTGACCCGCCGCAGCCGGCCCACCAGGCTGCCTGCCACCTGCGGCTCCAGGCCAAAGGCCATGCCGCCCCGCTTCACGTTGGGGCAGGAAATGTTGAGCTCCAGGGCGGCGATGCCTGGCACCCCCTCCAGCCGCCGTACCAGCTCCTCGAACTCCTCCTCGGTCTGCCCGGCCAGGCTCACCACCAGGTTAACCCCGAGCTTCCGGGCTTCTGGCAGCTTCTCCTCCAGCAGTGCCTCCAGGCCCGGGTTTTCCAGGCCGATGGAGTTGAGCATCCCCGCCGGGGTCTCCACCACCCGGGCGCCTGGCTCGTTGCCGGCGCGGGGGGCCAGGGTGGTGCTCTTGAGCACGATGGCGCCCATGCGGGAGAGCACGGCCGGCTGGGCATACTCCGGGCCATAGCCGATGATGCCGCTGGCGAGCATCACCGGGTTGGGCATGCGCATGCTGCCGATGCTCACCGCCAGGTTGGGGCTGGTCACTGCATTTCCTCCCACAGCACGTCCTGCGCCCGGAACACCGGGCCGTCCTTGCACACGGTGCGGAACCGGGTCCTGCCCTCCCCGCGCACCTTCACCACGCAGCCCCGGCAGGCCCCCACCCCGCAGGCCATGCGCTCCTCCAGCAGCACCTGGCAGGGGCGGCGCCCGGCCAGCCGCGCCACCTCGGCCAGCATTGCCTTGGGGCCGCAGGCATACAGCACCAGGGGCTCGTGCCGCTTGCGCTCCAGGAAGCGCTCCAGGTACTCGGTGACCAGCATGCCATGCTCCCGCTCGCTCACCAGCACCGAGCGCACGCCGATCTCACCGAACTCCCGCAGCATGAACTCAAGCTGGTCGTCGGCAAACGAGCGATCCACCTGCGGGTCCACCCCCAGAGGCATGCGCGCCAGGTCGAGCGCACCCACCAGGGCGGTCACCGGCCGGCCCAGCAGGCGCAGCTCCTGCGCCAGGGCCAGCAGCGGCGCCACGCCGATGCCGCCCGCTACCAGCACCGCCTCCTGCCCCTCCTCGGCGATGCTGAAACCGTTGCCCAGGGGGCCAATCAGGTCTACGCCCATGCCCGCCTCGCGCTCCGCCAGGGCCGCAGTGCCGCTGCCCACCACCCGCAGCAGCAGCTCCAGGCCGCTGCAGCGCCGCGGCCAGGAAGTGGTGCTGGGGGAATGGGGGCCGGCGCGCAGCCGGTCGGCCGCGTACTGTGGGCCGCACAGCCGGTGCACGCTGAGCGGCCGGCGCAGCAGCGGGAAGTGCGAGCTATCGGCCAAGCGGCTGCCGGGCGCCAACACCCGGCCTTTGGCCTCCGCGAAGTGCTGCAGGCTGGCCTCGGTGGGGCAGAGTACATGCACGAACTGGCCGGCTCGGGTCCAGGGAGCGATCTGGGGGGCGTCCAGCACCAGCCGCACGTGGTCCCCGCCCAGCCGCTCCTTGCGCAGCACGATGGCCCGCTCGCGTGCCGGCAGCGGGGAGCCGGTCACTACTGCACCACCACCAGCAGCATGGTGGTGGCCGGGGCCCGCCTGCCCAGCACGTCGGTGGCGGTGCAGGTCACGGTGTAGGTATCCGCAGCATGGTAAATCTTGCTGACCGTCATGCCCACTGCTTCCTCGGCAATGCCGTCCCTGTTGTCGAAGTCCCAGGCCACCCGCACCGGGAGCGGAGCACCCGCAAGCTGGACCTTGAAGCTGATGGTGGCGCCTGCGGCAGCGGTGGTGGGCTCGGCACTGGCCCGGATGCTGATCGGCTGGTCCACGGCGGTCAGCTTGAGCTGGCCCAGGTAAAAGACGTCCTTGGGCTGGGCGAAGATGCGGACGCTGCGCAGCTGCGCTCCCAGGGGGCCGCCCTTGAACATCGCCAGGGGCAAGCTCAGGCGCCTCCAGCCCTCCCGGTCGGCGCTGCTATAGTAGAGCGGCCAGGAGCTGCATTCCACCATCCCCTGCTCGGTCTCCAGCACCACCCGCATCTGCTGCATCAGGAAGGTGGGCACCAGCTTCTCGGGGGGCGCGGCGGCGGTGGTGGGGGCAGGCGCCGCTGGAGACTCGCTTTCCCCCCCGGGCTGTCGATCGCGGCCGCCCAGGCTGATCGAAAACCTGGGGACGGCAGTGCCGGTGGGCCGGGTGCCGCCGCCCGGCGCCACCGCGCCTGGCGCGGCGGCGGAGCTGGTCGCCGGTGCCTTGCCATAATAGGGCCGGATGCGCATCTCCAAGCAGCCGTCAGGCCGGCTGGTGAAGGCGCTGATATCCACCGGCTGGGCAAAGCGGAAGATCACACCCTGGTAGTAGCCCTGGGTGCTGATCTGCATGGAACCGGGGCCATAGTAGGCGTAGTCGGACAGCTCCTTGGCATAGCCGCCGCCCCAGCTGCCTACCCACAGGTTGGGCGCCCCTTTCAGGTCTCCCTCGTAAAGCACGAAATCCCGGAAAGCAGCGCCCCAGGCCGTGGCGGTCACGGCTGCCAACAGCACCGCCCCCAACGCCAGCAGACGGCAAGGCTTCATGCCAATCCTCCTGCGCCCGTCAATACCCGAATCACGTGGTCGGCGACGAGCTGCCCCCGCGGGCTGAGCCGGATGCTCCCGGCAGGCCGCTCCAGCAGGCCGGCCTGGGCCAACTCGTCAATACGTTTTCCATATACCTCCGCCAAGTCCTGCTCTAAACCGCACGGGAGGCGATCCAGCGCCACCCCCTCTGCCAGCCGCAGCCCGGTCATCAACATCTCCTCCCGGCGCCGCTCGCAGCTCAGCCGCTCCGCCATGCGCACGGGAGGGGCACCAGCCGCCAGCCTGGCTCGGTATTCGGCCAGGGTGGTGACATTCCCCCAGCGTATGCCTCCCAGGTAGGAATGGGCTGCCATGCCCAGGCCCAGATAGTCCCCACCCCGCCAGTAGTTCAGGTTGTGCCGTGACTCCCGCCCGGGCAAGGCGTAGTTGGAGATCTCGTAGTGCCGGTAGCCGGCCGCCTCCAGCAGCTCCCCTGCCGCCTGGTACAGGCGGACCTCCAGCTCCTCGCCCGCCGGCTGCAGCTCTCCCCGGCCGCAGGCCGCGTGGAAGGGTGTGCCCGGCTCGTAGCTGAGGCCGTAGGCCGAGATGTGCTCGGGCCGCAGGCCGAGGGCCGCCTCCAGGGTGCGGCGCCACTCCTGCTCGCCCTCGCCGGGGGTGCCAAAGATCAGGTCCAGGCTGAGGTTGGCAAATCCAGCCTGCCGGGCCGCCGCTGCCGCCGCCAGGCCGGCGGCGGCGTTATGCACCCGGCCCAGCGTGCGCAGGGTGGCGTCCTGGAAGGACTGCACCCCCAAGCTGAGCCGGTTGGCGCCGGCCTTCCGCAGTGCCTCCAGGCCGCGGCGGCTGATGGTGCCGGGATTGGCCTCCACCGTCACCTCCGCCTCCGGCGCCAGGCGAAAATGCTGCCGCACCGCTGCCAGCACTCCCGGCAGCATACCGCCGGGAAGCACGGTAGGCGTGCCCCCGCCCACGTACACGCTGGCCAGCGTTGGTGCCTCCGGCGCCCGCAGCGCCATCTCCGCCTCCAGCGCCTGCAGGTAGCCCGCCGCGTCCTGGCCGGCCAGTGGCACCGAGACAAAGTCGCAATAGGGGCACTTGCGCCAGCAGAAGGGGATATGCAGATAGAGTCCGGCCCCAGGGCCGGGCCCCGGGGCGGGCGCAGCCTGGGCCATCAGCGCATCTCCTCCACCCGCAGCACCGACATGAAGGCTTCCTGGGGGATCTCCATCCGCCCCACCTGCTTCATGCGCTTTTTGCCGGCCTTCTGCTTTTCCAGCAGCTTGCGCTTGCGGGTGATGTCGCCGCCGTAGCACTTGGCGGTGACGTCCTTGCGCAGTGCCTGCAGCTTCTCGGCAGCAATGATGCGGGAGCCCAGGGCCGCCTGGATGTGCACCGCAAACATCTGCCTGGGCAGCACCGCCCGCAGCCGCTCCACCAGCTGCCGGGCCCGCGCCTGCGCCCGGGAGCGGTGGGTGATGAAGCACAGGGCGTCCACCGGGTCATGGTTGATGAGCACGTTCAGCTTCACCAGGTCGCCCAGCCGGTAGCCGATGAACTCGTAGTCGAACGAGGCATACCCCCGGGTGCGTGACTTCAGGTTATCGAAGAAGTCGAGCAGGATCTCGGCCAGGGGCAGCTCGTAGGTGATCACCACCCGGTTGGTGTGCGAGTATTCGAGGTTGCGATAGACCCCCCGCCGCTCCTGTGCCAGCTCCAGGCAGGGGCCCACGTGCTCGGCCGGGGCCATGACAGTGGCCAGCACGTAGGGCTCCTCAATGCTGCGGATGAACTGCTCCTCGGGCAGGCGGGCGGGGTTGTCCATGTCCGTCACCTCGCCCTTGGTGGTGGTCACCCGGTAAACCACGCTGGGGGCGGTGGCCACCAGATTGAGCTGGAACTCCCGCTCCAGCCGCTCTTGCACGATGTCCATGTGCAGCAGGCCCAGGAATCCGCAGCGAAAGCCGAAGCCCAGCGCCTGTGAGGTCTCCGCCTCGAAGCTGAGGGCGGCGTCATTGAGCTGCAGCTTCTCCAGGGCCTCCTTCAGGGCCGGGTAGTCGTCGCTCTCGCTGGGGTAGAAGCCGCAAAACACCATGGGCTTCACCGGCCGGTAGCCGGGCAGCGGCTCGGCTGCCGGGCGCTCGGCGCCGGTAATGGTGTCGCCCACCCGGGTATCCTGCACGTTTTTCATGCTGGCGCAGACGTACCCCACATCGCCCGCCTCCAGCCGCGGCACCGGCTTCAGGCCCAGCTCAAATACCCCCACCTCGGACACCTCGAAGCTGGTGCCGCTGGACATGAGCAGGATGCGCATGCCGGGCTCCAGGGCGCCCTCTCGCACCCGCACGTAGGCGATCACGCCCCGGTAGGGGTCGAAATGGGAATCGAAGATGAGGGCCCGCAGGGGAGCCTCCCGGTCACCGCCCGGGGGCGGGATGCGCCCCACCACGGCCTCCAGCACCTCCTGCGTGCCGATGCCCTCCTTGGCGGAGATGCGCAGGGCATCGTCGGCAGGCAGGGCCACCATGTCCTCGATCTCCTGCGCCGCCCGGTCGGGGTTGGCGCTGCCCAGGTCAATCTTGTTGATGACGGGGATAATTTCCAGGTTGGCGGCGGCGGCCAGGGTGGCGTTGGCCACCGTTTGCGCCTCCACCCCCTGCACCGCGTCCACCACCAGCAGGGCGCCCTCGCAGGCCGCCAGGGAGCGGGACACCTCGTAGCTGAAGTCCACGTGCCCCGGGGTATCAATCAGGTTCAGCTCGTAGTCCTGGCCGTCCCGGGCGCGGTAGGTGAGGCGCACCGCGCTGGCCTTGATGGTGATGCCGCGCTCGCGCTCCAGCTCCATGCTGTCCAGCACCTGCTCCTGGTGGGCGCGCTCGCTCAGCAGGCCGGTGCGCTCGAGCAGCCGGTCGGCCAGGGTGCTCTTGCCGTGGTCAATATGGGCGATGATGCAAAAGTTGCGAATCCTGCTCTGATCTGCCATCACTGCCGGGCGCTAACCGCCCCCCTCCACCTCCTGCGCCCTGGGCGTGCGGCCCAGGCGCCGCTTGATCGCCTGCGTGGTGGCCTCCAGCTCGCTGGCACGCAGGGCCCACATCACCGCCAGGTAGGCCGCGCTGCCGGCGGCGATGGCGGCCGCGGCCTGCACCAGCACGTGCAGGCGGGAGACCGCGCTCGGCCCCATCCCCCAAGTGGCGGAGGGAAACTGCGGCGCCGCTAGCGAGAAATCGGTTACCGGCACCCCCAGCTTGCGCCCCAGGGCGCCCGCCACCGCCCAGGCTGCCAGCCCCAGCGCCGCCGAGGCCAGGCTGATCTTGCCCAGCGAGGCGGCCAGCTCCCTGCCGTGGATGCCCCCCAGCCGCCGGGCCAGCAGCCACACCAGCACCAGGCAGCCCGCGGTGGCGCTCAGGGAGGCGGCCAGCGAGATGGCCCCATACTGCAGGGGGGTGCGCATCAGGGCCACCGCTACCACCATGTTCAGCGCCACGTAGGCTACCCCCACCACGGGCGGAGTGACCGTGTCCTTGAGGGAGTAGAAACCCCGGTTCACCACCTGCATCACCCCCAGGGCCACCAGGCCCCCACTGTAGAACACCAGGGCATAGCTGCCCATGGCCACCGCCCGGTCGCCAAACTCCCCGCTTTGCCAGAGCAGGCGCATGATGGGCTCGGCCAGCACCGCCAACCCCACCGCCGAGGGTACCGAGAGCGCGAGCAGCGCCCGCAAGCTGTCGGCCAGGGTGCGCCGGAACTGCTCCTGCTTGCCCTGGGCCACCTGCGCCGCCAGCGCGGGGAAGGCGGCGGTGGAGATGGCGATAGCAAACATGCCCAGGGGCAGGATCACCAGCCGGTTGGCATAACGCAGGCTGGATAGGACCCCCTCCGGGAAGAAAGACCCAAAAAAGCCCGGCAGCCAGAGCAGCCCGATCTGGGTGAAGGCCAGGCCGGCCATCACGGGCAGGAAAAGCCGGATGGTGGCCTGCACCCCCTCGTGCTTCAGCTCCAGCGCCGGCCGGAACCGGTAGCCCCGCTTGACCAGGGAGGGCACCTGCACCGCCACCATCAGGGCGGCGCCCATCAGCACCCCAATGCAGATACCCACGATGCCCAGGTGGCGGGACAGGGCAAGCACCCCGAAAATGATGCCCGCGTTGTACATCAGCCAGGCCGCCGAGGGGGCGGTGAAGTGGCGGAAGGCCTGCAGCACCCCCGTGGAGAGCGCGCTGAGCACGGTAAAGAGCACCATGGGCCCCATGATGCGGGTGTAGAGCACGCACTCTGCAAACCGGGCCGGGTCGCGGTGGAAACCCGGGGCGGCCACCCACACCAGGTAGGGCGCAAAGATCACGATCAGCGCCGCCCCGGCCGCCACCAGCAGCACCAGCAGCGTGGCCAGGGTGTTCACCATGCGCCAGCCCTCTTCCCGCTGCTCCCGCACCAGGTAGCCGGTGAGCACGGGGATGAGGGCGGCGGAAAGCGCCCCGCCTGCCAGCAGGTAGTAGAGCAGGTCGGGCACGTTGAAGGCGGCCCAATAGGCATCGGCGTGCCTGCTGACGCCGAAATAGTGCCCGATGGAGCGATCCCGCACCCAGCCCAGGATGCGGCTGGCCACGGTGGCGGCCATCATGATGCCGGCGCCCATTACTACCGACTGCCCGACGGCTGCGCCCGCTGCTTCGCCTTGTTCCGCCATTCCTGCCTACTCTACGCGCCGCTGCGCCGGCATTGCCGGCGCATGCGCTGCCAGGTCCCAGACGCCGAGCCGGCAAACACCGGCAAACGCCGCACATTATAGCATTCCTTCGCCCCCCGGCGAAAGACCAGCCCCTTCCCCCTCGCCGCCGCCCCCTCCCCGCCTGCGCCTGGCCGGGATGGGTTATAATGGCAGGGAGGCCACCGCTGCCGCAAATTGACACCGGCGGGGCCGTCTGCTAAGTTGAGCAGCCTATGCGCTCTTTGACCATCCTGCATACCAGTGACCTGCATAACCGCCTCAGCGCCGCCCAGGCAGAGCTGATCGGGGACCTGCACCGGCGGCTGGAGCATTCCCTGCTGCTGGACGCCGGGGACGCCATCGGCGCCGGCAACCTGGGCTGCCGGCCCGGGGGCGAGCCCATCTTGCGCCTGATGACCGGGGCCGGCTACCAGGCCATGGCCATGGGCAACCGGGAATCCCACCCCACCCGGGCGGTGCTGGTGCGCAAGCTGGCCGACGCCGGCTTCCCGGTGCTGGCGGCCAACCTCATGGCCAAGCGCCAGCCCCGGCCGGAGCAGGTACGGGACAGCATCACCCTGGCCCTGCCCGGGGGCCTGCGGGTGGCAGTCTTCGGCCTGGCACCCCAGATCACGGCGCCGGAGTCGTGGTGGAGCCGGGTGACTGATTACGTCTTTGACGCCCCGCTCAAGACCGCCGCCGGCCTGGCGCCCAAGCTGCGGGCGGAGGCAGACCTGGTGGTCTGCCTCTCGCACCTGGGGCAGGCGCGGGAGCGGGAGCTGGCCGCCCTGCCGGAGGTGGATGTGGTGGTAGGCGGCCATTCGCACCAGGAATACGGCCCCCAGCCCGGCTGCCTGTGCGTGTCCGCTGGGCATCATGGCCGCTGCCTGGGGCGCCTGGACCTGGAGCTGGGGGAGCCGGGCGAAGTTCACGTGCGCAGCTGGGAACTGATACCACTGGGTAGGTCCTCGTGAAGCAAGCATCGAGCGAAAGCATCCTGGTGCAGCTCCTGGTCGGCCTGTGGGTGGTGGCCGTCGTGCTCGCCCACTATGCCTACCAGGTGAGCCACCTGCTGCTCGGGGGCCGCTGATGGGCGCCGCCCCCCTGCTCACCGAGCAAGTAGCGCTCGTGCCCCTGCTCTGGTTTGCGGCCGGGGTCCTGGTGTGCGCCGGGCTGGGGCTGGGGCTGCTGAGGGTGCTGCGGGTGGGGTCCGGATCACCGGCACTGCGCCTGGCCGTCGCCCTGGGCGCGGGCATGGGGCTGCTCTCCCTGTACGTGCTCGCGGTCGGCCTGCTGGGGGGGCTGCGGCACCTGCCCTGGCTGCTGCTGGCGCCGGCGCTGGCGGCGATGCGGCCCCTGTACCGGCAGCTGCGGCACCGGCGGCGGGGCGAAGGGGCTCCCTGCAGCTGGGGCGACCGGGCACTGGCCGCCTTCCTGGCGGCTTCCGGCCTGGTGGCGCTGCTGGCGGCCCTGGCCCCCTCCAACAGCAACGACTGGGACGGCCTCTCCTACCACCTGGCGGTGCCTGCCTTGTACCTGCGTCACGGCGGCATCTACTACCTGCCCTGGCTGTCGCACTCCAACTTTCCCTTCCTGCAGGAGATGCTCTACCTGGCCGGGCTGGCGCTGTCGGGGCAGGGGCTGGCCAAGCTGTTCCACTGGCTGGCGGGCGGGGTGGCCGCGCTGGCCGCGTTTGCCCTGGTGCGGGACCGGACCGATCGCAGCGCGGGCCTGCTGGCAGCCGCGGTCCTGGTGTCGGCGCCGGTGGTGGCCTGGGAGGCGACCGCCGGCATGAGCGACCTGGCGCTCACCATGTACCTGGCCCTGGCTGCTGCCGCCCTGCTGCAGTGGGACGTGCGCCAGGAACGGGGTTGGCTTGCCCTCTCGGGGCTGATGCTGGGCTTCGCCCTGGGGGTCAAGGTGACGGCGGCGGTGATGCTGCCGGTGCTGGCGGCGCTAGTGGTGCTGCGGGGGCGGGCGGCCCCCGGCAAGGGGTCGCTGGCCGGGCAGTTGGCGCTGCTGCTGGCCCCGGCGGCGCTGGTGGGCCTGCCCTGGTACGTCAAGTCTTACCTGTGGACCGGCAACCCCACCTATCCCTTCCTCTACGGCATCTTCGGCGGCCGCTATTGGAGCCAGGGGCTGGCTGCGGGTTACCGGGCGGAGCAGCTTGGCTTTGGCATGGGCCGGGGCCTGCTGGCCTTCCTGCTGGTGCCCTGGCACCTTACCCTGCACCCGGCCGCCTTTGCCAACTTCCCCCACCGGCCGCTCATTTACAACAGCCTGGGGCCGCTCTTCCTGGCCCTGGGGCCGGTGGGGCTGGCATGCTGGCGGCGGCGGGAGGCGGCCTTCCTGGCAGCGCTGGCCGCGGTGTGGCTCGGGGCCTGGTTCCTGCTTTGCCAGCATCTGCGCTATGCCCTGCCCGGCCTGGTGCCCCTGGCGGCGCTGGCCGGCCTGGCAGGCAGTTACCTGCTCTCCCGCCCCGGCCCGGCCCGGCAGCTGGCCCGGGCGGGTATCGCGGCGGCGCTCTGCCTGTCCCTGGCCATCCAGCTCCTGGTCTGTTGGCCGGGGGCGGCGGTGGCGCTGGGAGCGCGGCTCCCGGCAGAGTACCTGGCGGAGACCATGCCCGAATACGCAGCGTTCGAGCGCCTGAACGCGCTGCCCCAGGGGAGCCGCATCATCACCCTGGGTGAGACCCGGGGGTTCTACCTGCGCCATGACTACCTGTGGGGCGAGCACAGCACCTATCTCGGCCTGGACGGGACGGCCACCGCCGGGCAACTGCTGGACCGGCTGCACGCGCTGGGCGTCACCCACCTGCTGGTGGGCTCCTCCTTCCTGCGTACCACCATGCAGGAGAACGTGGGGGTGGGCAAGCTGCTCAACGACGCGGTGGCCGCCGGGCAACTGCGCCCTCTGGCCCTGGTTTCCGGGGAGCTGATCCTGCAAGTGGCGGGGGCGCCATGAGAAGGCACGCCTCCCGGCCGCCCTACCGGCGGAAAGCCAAGCAGGCGGCCGCCAGCCCGCTGCCCACGCTGCTGGCAATGGCAGGGCTGGTGGCTTTTGCCCTGCTGGTGAGCAGCTACGCCCGCCAGGTGCCTTTCGGCCAGGCTCCAGACGAGTCGGCCCATTGGCAGTACGTGGAGCACCTGGCAAACGAGCGCTCGCTGCCGGTTTTCCACCCCGGCGGCGGCTATGAGTTCCACCAGCCACCGCTCTACTATGCCCTGGCTGCACCTTTCCACGGCAGCCTGCCCCTGGCCCGCCTGGTGAACCTGGTGCTGGGGCTGCTGGTGTGCCTGTTCACCTACCGGCTGGCGGCCCAATATGCCAGCGACCGGCCGCTGCTGGCGCTGGGGGCGGCGGGAGTGGCGGCATTCCTGCCCATGCAGGTGTTTCTGGATGCCACCATCAATAACGACGTGCTGCTGCAGGCCTGCTTTGCCGCCGCGCTCTACCTGGCGGTGCGGGGGCTGCGGCGAGGGCTCGATCTGCCCACCACGGCACTGATGGGGGTGGCGAGCGGCCTGGGCCTGCTGAGCAAGAGCAGCGCGCTGATGCTGCTCCCTATCTGCCTGCTGGCCATCCTGCTGGGCCGGGAGAGAGGCACCTCCTGGCGGCGCACCCTGGGCCTGGGGGGGCTCTACCTGGCAGTGGCGCTGGCCCTGGGTGGGTGGTGGCTGGTGCGCAACTGGCTGCACTACGGCGACCCGCTGGCCCTGGCCATCTTCAACCAGGCCTTTGCCCAGTGCCCGCATCCCCAGTATTTCCTTTCCCGGGGCCTGAGCCCATTCGGCTACGTGGAGCTGGTGGCGGCCTGGACCTGGGCCTCCTGCTGGGGCGTGTTCGGCAACATGAACGTCTTCATGCCCGCCCCCCTCTACCTGGGCCTGGGCCTGCTGCCGCTGGGGGCGCTGGTGGGGCTGGCACGGCCGGTCGCGGCCGGGCAGGCTTGGCAAAGGCGGGCCTGGGCGGTGATGGCGGCGGCCGCGGCCCTGCTGCTGGCTTCCTTTGTGCAGTTCAACATGACCTACTTTCAGGCGCAGGCCCGTTACCTGCTGCCTGGAATACCGGTATACGCGCTGCTGCTGGCCCTGGGCTGGGAACGGCTGGCCCCCGGCACCGCCCGCACCTGGGCACCGCTGGTGCCGGCGGGGGTGCTGCTGGCGGTGGCGGCCTGGGTAGCATTCGCCGTGATCGCTCCCGGATAGGCTGATGGAGATCATGCCCAGATACCGAGGACTGCTGCTTGCGGCGGCGCTGGCGGCGCTGGCGGGCTGTGGCGCCCCCCGGCGGCCGGCGCCTCCGCTCCGGTCCCCCGCTCCTGTGCCGGGCGAGGGGGTGAAGGTCACCCTGCCCGGCGGCGCCATCACCATCGCCGATCCCACCGGGGCCAAGCTGTGGGAGGCGAGCGCGGAGTTGATCACCTGGGAGGGCAGGAGCAATGTGGCCCGCATGAGCAAGGTGGACTGCAACTTCATCGAGGGGGGCAAGGCGGTGCTTTCCGCGCAGGCCCCCCAGGTGGTGGCCTACATCGGGGAGCGCCGAGTGGTGCTGAGCGAGGGGGTGGAGGCCCGCTCGAATGTACAGAAGGCCTCCTTCCGGGCGGACAGAATGGAGTGGGCGGCAGCCGACAAAAAGGTCTATGCCACCGGCAACGTGAAATTAGTGCGGGGACCCTCCCAGGCCACGGGCACCCGCCTGGTGGCCGACCTGGCCCTGCGCCGGGTGCGGATGGAGGGGGCCAAGGGTGCTCCCGTGAAGCTGCTGCTGGTAGAATAACCGGGAGGCTTTGCTGTCATGACCCGACACTGCTTGCTCGCCGCCCTGCTCCTGGCCAGCGCCGCCCCGTGCCTGGCCCAGCCGCCGGCAGCGGCGTCCACCAAGCGCACCCTGCAGGTGGTGGCCCCCAAGTTTGAGCTGGACGAGCCCAAGAACGCCGCGCACCTGTGGGGAGGCGTGACCCTGACCACGGCCGAAGGCACCATGACCGCCCGGGACATGGTGGTCACCTATGGCAAGAGCTTCTCCGAGGTGGTGTCCGTGCTGGCCACCGGCGACGTGAAGCTGAAGGCCGACTACAAGGGCACGGACCAGGTGCGCCGCCTGATCAACGCCTCCAGCAACCGGGGCAGCTACGACGCGGCGGCCCGCAAGGTGACCCTGAGCGGCAATGTGCGGGGCAAGCTGGTGGAGCCCGACCGCAACCGCAGCGTAGACCTGGACTCGGCGGAGGCTACCATTTTGCTGCGGGAGAACAGGATCCTGCTCTCCGAGGTCAAGCTGGTGTTCGAGGAGGTGGAGCCCCAGCCGCCGGCCCCCGCCACCCCGGAGGTACCCCCCAGCCCGGCGGCTCCCTGACATGAAACTGCGCTCCCACCAGTTGGTCAAGCGCTACCGCGGCCGCATCGTGGTTGACGGCGTGAGCGTGGAGGTCAACCCCGGGGAAATCGTGGGCCTGCTCGGCCCCAACGGTGCCGGCAAGACCACCACCTTCTACATGATCGTGGGCCTGGTGCGGCCGGACGCTGGCCAGGTGCTGCTGGACAGCGTGGACCTCACCCATGAGCCCATGTTTCGTCGGGCGCGGCTGGGGATCGGCTACCTGCCCCAGGAGCCCTCCATTTTCCGCAAGCTCACCGTGGAGCAGAACATCCTGGCTATCCTGGAGATGCTGGGGCTGGCTCGCGATGAGCAGCAGGCCCGCCTGGAGAAGCTGCTGGCGGAGTTCGGCCTGGAGCACTTGCGGGACTACCCGGGCCAGGTGCTCTCTGGCGGCGAGCGGCGGCGGGCAGAAATCGCCCGCGCCCTGTGCACCCACCCTGCCTTCCTCCTGCTGGACGAGCCCTTTACCGGGGTGGACCCCATCGCCATCGCCGACATCAAGGAGATCCTGGAGCAGCTGCGCACCACCGGCATCGGCGTGCTGCTTACCGACCACAGCGTGCGGGACACCTTGGCGGTTACCGACCGCTCCTACATCATCCACGAGGGCAAGATTCTTACCGCGGGGCCGTCCTCCGAGCTGCCTAACGACCCCATCGCCCGCAAGTTCTACCTGGGCGAGCGGTTTGAAATCTGACCGGCAGCGCTGGGAAACGCGATGAAGCTCCTCGATCGCTACCTCATCAGGGAGATGGCGGGGCCGTTCCTCTTTGGGGTGGCGGCCTTTGTCAGCCTGTTCGTGGCCGGGAACTTCCTGCTGGAAGTGACCGAGCTCATGACCAAGCACGGCTTGTCCCCTATCACGGTGGTGCTGCTGTTCCTCTATTGGCTGCCCAAGTGGCTGGTGCTCACCTTCCCCATGTCCATGCTGCTGGCGGTGTTGCTTTCCTTTGGGCGGCTTTCCGGGGAGAGCGAGGTCACGGCCATGCGGGCGGGAGGCGTGCCCTTCCCCAGGCTGGTGGTGCCGGTGGTAGCCGCCGGGCTGGCGGTGAGCCTGGTGACCATCGCCTTCAATGAGCTGGTTACCCCCCGTGCCACCCGCGCCTACGGGCGGTTGGAGGCCTCCATCGTGCGCCGCATGGCGCCCTACGAGCATTTCTGCACCCGGGTGATCAAGGATGACAAGTTGGAGGCGGTGATCTACGCCCGCAGCTTCGACCCGGCGCGGGGCATGCTCTCTGATGTCACCTACGTGCGAGCGGAGGCAGGCGAGCCCGTGGCCTTCGTCTATGGCAAGTACGCCCTGTGGAACCAGCGCGAGAACGACTGGTTCTTCTACTACGGGCGGGTGGTGATGACCGATCCCCGCTCCCGGGGGTCCGCTATCTTCGCCGGCCGGCCCTTGCAGGTGCACCTGGGGCGCAGCCCGGCGGAGATCGAGAACCTGCAGCTCAAGCCGGATGACATGTCCTGGGCACAGCTGCGCCGTCACATCGAGCGGCTGCGGGCCCAGCGCTTTGACGTGGCGGTGCTGCAGACCCGCTGGCACCACAAGCTCTCCATCCCCTTCGCCAGCCTGATCTTCGCCCTCATCGGCGCCCCCCTGGCCTTGCGCTCCCACCGGGGCAGCTCCTCCCTGGGGCTGGGGGTGAGCATTCTTATCGCCTTTGCTTACTACGTAGTGTGGGAATACCTGGCCACGGTGGCGGAAAAAGGCATGATCAGCCCCTTCCTGGCCGCCTGGGCACCCAATATCCTGGGAGCCGGGGTGGGGCTGCTGCTGATCCGGCGCGCCGCCCGCTAAGGGCGCTCCCGCGCCAGCGCCTGCACCACCTGGGCATACAGGGCCCGCCGGGCGCCCGGTTGGCTCCCCGCCGCCTCTCGCACCGCTTCCCGCACCGACCTCCCCTGCCGCACCAGGGCCAGGGCCCGCTCCAGGGCATCGGGCGGCGGCCCGGGGGCGGGTGCCGGCGCGGGCGCACCTGCCACCACGATGGTCACCTCCCCCCGAGGCGGGTGCTGCTGGAAATGGCGCAGCGCCTCCGACACTGTGCCCCGCACTACCTGCTCGTGCACCTTGGTCAATTCCCGGGCCACTGCCAGGGGCCGGTCTCCCAGCACCGCCAGCAGGTCTGGCAGCGCCTCCAGCAGGCGGTGGGGGGCCTCGTAGAGCACCAGGGTGCCCGGCTCAGTGGCCACTTGCGCGAGCAGCTTGCGGCGGCGGGCGCCGGTGGCCGGCAGGAAGCCCAGGAAGGTAAAGCGGCCGGTAGGCAGCCCGGAAAGCACCAGGGCGGTCACCAGGGCGGTGGGCCCCGGCACCGCCTCCACCGGCAGCCCTGCCTGCAGGCAGGCGCGGATGATCTCCTCCCCGGGGTCGGAGATGCCGGGCATGCCTGCCTCGGCCACCAGGGCCACCCGCTTGCCCGCCTGCACCTGGGCAAGCAGGAACTGGGTGCGCTGGGCCAGGTTGTGCCGGTGGTAGCTGACCAGGGGCGGGTGCAGGTGGTAGTGGGCCAGCAGCTTGCGCGTGGTGCGGGTGTCCTCGGCGGCCACCAGGTCGGCCTCCGCCAGGGCCCGCACCGCCCGGTAGGTGATGTCCTCCAGGTTGCCGATGGGGGTGCCCACCACCACCAGCCGCCCGCCCGGGGCGCGCTCGTTCATAGGGTGCTTATTCCCGGCCCCCGCGGGCAGCCCCTGCCGGCGCTAACGCAGGCGGTAGGTAAGGTTGACGGTGGCGGTCACCGACACCTGGCCGGGCTGGATGGGCACCGGCGCCGCCCGGGCAAACGCCGCTTCCATGGCGAATGGCACCACCCTGGCTCCCCCCTCGCTCACCGACAGCACCGGCCCCAGCTCCAGGTCCAGGGCGCCGGCCAGGGCGCGGGCCTTGGTGCGGGCCTCCCGGGCCGCCTCCTGCAGGGCGCGGCTGCGGGCGGCCAGGTCGTCCTTGAGCATGAAGTCCACCCCTTGCACCCGGTTGGCGCCCGCGGCCAGGCCGGCGTCAATGATCGGCCCCACCCGGCCCATGTCCTCCGTGCGCACGGTGACCAGGTTTGACACCCGGTAGCCGATCAGCTCCTGCTCCTCCCCGCCTTCGGGGGTGGGCCGGGACCGGTAGATGGGGGATACGGAGAAGTTCGAGGTCTGAATCTCCCGGGCGGGCACACCGGCCTTGCGGATCGCCTCCACCACCCCGTTCATGGCGGTGTTGTTGGCGGCGATGGCGGCGGCGGCTTCCCGCGCCTGGTTCTCCACCCCCAGGGTGACGCTGGCCAGGTCGGGCCGCTCTCGGATCTCGGCGCTGCCGGTCACCGACAGGGAGGGGATAGCCGCCTTGTCGGTGATCAGCTCTTGGGCCCACCCGGCGCTCACTGCCAACAAGCCCAGCAGCAAACCACATACTGCCGTTCTCATGCTCACCTCCTGGCTGTGATCTGGCCCATTCTACCAGGCTGAGGGCGAGCCCGGGCGTAACTGGGGCCACAAAGCCGCGCCCAGGCGCTCCCGTAAAGCAGCGGGGCCGCCCGCCGGCGGCCCCGGTCGCTGGGCAGGCCAGGCTATTTGCGCTTGCGGCGGTCGCGCTCGGCGGCCACCCGGCTGGAGAGCCCCCAGAGCTGGATGAAGCCGTGGGAGTGGCTGACATCAAACTTGTCGCCCTCGTCATAGGTCGCCAGGTCATGCTGGTAGAGCGAGGCGGGCGAGCGCCGTCCCACGGCGGCGCAGGTGCCCTTGTGCAGGCGCAGGCGGACAGTGCCGGTGACCTGGCGCTGGCTGAACTCAAAGAACGCATCCAGCGCCTCCCGCAGCGGCGAGTGCCACAGGCCGTAGTAGATCAGCTCCGCGTACTTGGGCTCCAGGCTGGCCTTGAAATGGGCCAGTTCCCGCTCCATGGTGAGCGCCTCCAGGTCACGGTGGGCGGTGATCAGGGCGGTGGCGGCCGGGCACTCGTAGTTCTCGCGGGACTTGAAGCCCACCAGGCGGTTCTCCACCATGTCAATGCGCCCCACGCCGTGCAGGCCGGCCAAGGCGTTCATGCGGTTGATCAAGGTGGCGGGCGAGAGCTTGTCGCCGTCCAGGGCCACGGGCACGCCTTCCCGGAATTCCACCTCGGCATAGTCCGGCTGGTCGGGGGCGTCGGCGGGGCCCCGCGTCCACTCGTAGATGTCTGCCGGCGGCTCTATCCAGGGGTCCTCCAGCACCCCGCACTCGATGCTGCGGCCCCAGAGGTTGACGTCAATGGAATAGGGCTTTTTCTTCTCCACGGGCACGGGAATGGCACGCTGGCGGGCGTAGTCCATGGCCTCTTCCCGTGTCATCTTGTGCTCGCGAAAGCAAGCGATCACCCGCAAGGAGGGGAAGAGGGTGTTGAAGGTGACATCGAAGCGCACCTGGTCGTTGCCTTTGCCAGTGCAGCCGTGGGCCACCGCCTCCGCCCTCTCCTCCACGGCCACCTGGCCGATGAGGCGGGCGATCAGCGGCCGTCCCAGGGCGGTAGAGACGGGATAGCGGCCCTCGTAGAGGGCGTTGGCGCGCAGCGCCTTCCAGATGTAGTCCCGGGCGAACTCCTCCTGGGCGTCTATCACCAGGGACTTGATCGCCCCCACCTGCAGGGCCTTGGCGCGGATGGCCTCATAGTCGTTCTCCTCGCCCAGGTCCACGGCCACCGCAATCACGTCCAGCCTATACTTCTCCTGCAGCCACTTGATGGCCACGGAGGTGTCCAGCCCGCCGGAGTAGGCGAGCACTACCTTGCCCATCTCACCCTCCTGTGATGCAGACTCACTCGCTCGGCAGCCGGGGAGGATAGGCATCCATCATGCGGTTGAGGCGCCGCATCACGTGCACCACCAGCCCCATCGTGAGCACCAGCCCCGCCGCCGCCAGCACCTTTTCCCCCGGCGCCAGCAGCGAGAACCGGCGGCCGATGTCGGCCGCCTCCCCGACGGTGCCGTAGCCTGCCGAGGGGCCGAGCAGGCGAGAGATGCCGGTGAGCATCCCTACGGCCACGGCAAAGGTCAGCCACAGCTCCCCCAGCAGCCAGCCCATGTCCCGCTGGGGGGCGCCCCCCGCGCTCAGCCGCACGTAAAGCAGGTAGCTGATGATGCCCAGGTTCAGAGCCAGGGCCACCAGCACCATGAGCGCATTGCTCACGCCCTATACCGCCTTCAGGGCCTGGGCCAGGATGGCCAGCCCCTGGTCGGCCTGCTCCCGGGTGATGATGAGCGGGGGCATCAGGCGCAGCATGCTGTCCCCCACGGTGTTGATGAGCAGGCCGCGCTCCCGGCACTGGGTCTTGACGGCGGCCGCCTGGGGAGTCTCCAGGTCCATGCCGATAAGCAGGCCGATGGCCCGCACCTCTTTCACTGGCGGGCCCAGCTGCCTCAGCCGCTCCCCCAGGTAGCTGCCCAGCCGGGCGGCGTTGCCGGGCAGGTCCTCCGCGATGATCGTCCGCACCGCAGCGCAAGCGGCGGCGGCGGTGATGGCGCTGCCGCCAAAGGTGCTGGCGTGGTCGCCGGGGGAGAAGGCGGCCGCCACGTGCTCCTTGGCCAGCATGGCCCCGATGGGCAGGCCGCCGCCCAGGGCCTTGGAAAGGGTGATCAGGTCAGGCTCGATGCCGTAGTGCTCGTAGGCAAACATGCGCCCGGTGCGCCCCAGGCCAGTCTGCACCTCGTCCAGGATGAGCACCGCCCCCACCCGGTCGCAGCCTGCCCGGGCCGCCTGCAGGTAGGCCGGGGTGGCGGGGAAGGCGCCGCTCTCGCCCAAGATGGGCTCCAGCATCACCGCCGCCGTCTGCTCGCCCACCGCCGCCTCCAGGGCGGCCGGGTCGTTGTAGGGCACGTAGGTGAACCCGGGCACCAGCGGCTCAAAACCCTGCTGGTACTTGGGCTGGCCGGTGGCGGTCATGGTGGCCAGGGTGCGGCCGTGGAAGGAGTTGAGGGCGGTGATGATCTGCGTCTTGCCGGCGCCGCCCACCCCCTTGGCATACTTGCGGGCCAGCTTGATCGCCGCCTCGTTGGCCTCTGCCCCGCTGTTGCAGAAAAAGGCGCGTTGGCACACGCACACCTGGGCCAGCAGCCCGGCCAGCTCAAACTGGGGTGCGCTGTAATAATCATTGGATACGTGCAGCAGCCGCCCGGCCTGCTCTCGCACTGCCGCCACCACCCGCGGGTGGCAATGCCCCAGGCTCATCACCGCCCGGCCCCCGCTTACGAAGTCGAGGTACCGCCGCCCCTCATGGTCCCACAAGTAGGTGCCCTCGCCCCGCACAAAGAGCACCGGCTGGCGAATGTGCGAGTACAGGTCAAACTGGTACTGCTGCTCAAGCTGCTTGACGTCCGCTAAGTCCAAGCTTCCCTCCACTGGGGCTCAGTAGCCCTCCTCGTCTTCTTCCCCGTAGTCATCCCCTTCCGGCGCCTCGTCTTCCAGGTCGTCCCCGCCGTCGTAATCCTCCCGGTCCTCCTCGGCGCTACGCACCGTGGCAAAGCGGCTGAACAGCTTCTTCAGCTCCGTGCCGCCGCAGCGGGGGCAGGCGGGTGCCGTCTCGTCCGCCACCACGCCGCTCAGGTGCGAGAACTTGTGGCCGCAATTGAGGCAGGCATACTCAAAGATGGGCATCGCTCCCCCTCACGCGGTGATCATGGTGCCGATCCCGACGGCGGTCAGGATCTCCATCAGCAGGGCGTGGGGCAGGCGCCCGTCAATGATGTGGCACTTTTCTACGCCCTCCTGCACCGCCTGGATGCAGGCCTCGACCTTGGGGATCATCCCGCTTTCTACCTGCCCTGCCTCGATCATGCGCCTGGCCTGGGCGGCGTCCAGGGTGGACACCAGGCTGGCGGGGTCATCCTTGTCGGTCATCACCCCTCGCACGTCCGAGAGCAGGATCAGCTTACGCGCCCCCAGGGCGGCGGCGAGCTTGCCGGCGGCGGTGTCGGCGTTGATGTTGTAGCTGGTGCCGTCCTCGCCGGCAGCCACCGGCGCCACCACGGGCACGTAGCCCTGGTTGATCAGGGACTGCACGATCTGGGGGTTCACCCGCTCCACCTCGCCCACCTGGCCCAGGTCCACCGCAGACTGCAGCTTGCGGGCCACCAGCAGGTTGGCATCCTTGCCGCTCAGGCCCACGGCCGCCGCCCCCAGGCGGTTGAGGGCACCCACGATCTCCCCGTTGGTGCGCCCCACCAGCACCATCTCCACCACCTCCATGGTGGGCCCGTCGGTAACCCGCAGCCCATCCACGAAGGTCGGCTCCAGCCCCAGGCGCTTCATCATGCCCGAAATCTCGGGGCCCCCGCCGTGCACCACCACCGGGCTCATCCCCACCAGGCGCAGCAGCACCACGTCCTGCAGCACCGACTCCTTCAGGCTGGCCTCCAGCATGGCGCTGCCCCCATACTTGATCACCACGCTGCTGCCGTAAAACTGCTGCAGGTAGGGCAAGGCCTCGGCCAGCGTCTCCGCGCGCATGCGGAGCTGGTCGCTGATGATGTGACTTGGCATAGTCGCCTCTACACCTTAAGTGTGATAGCGGGCGTTGATCCGCACGTACTTGTAGCTCAGGTCGCAGGTCCAGACGGTGGCCGTGAGCGGGCCCTGGTGCAGGTCGAGCAAGATGCTGACCTCCCGCTCTCCCAGGGCCTGGTGCATCTGCTCCGGGTCGAACTCCAGGGACACGCCGTCCTTGACCAGCGGCACCGAGCACAGCGCCAGTTCGGCCCGGGCAGGGTCCAAGGCCACTCCTGCCCGGCCGGCGGCGGCCAGGATGCGCCCCCAGTTCGGGTCCTCACCAAACAGGGCGGTCTTCACCAGGGGGCTGTTGGCGATGGTGAAAGCTGCCTTGCGTGCATCCTCGTAGCTGGCCGCGCCTCGCACTGTCACCTCCACCAGCTTGGTCGCCCCCTCGCCGTCCATGATGATGGCCCGGGCCAGGTGCGAGGTGGCAAAATCGAGAGCCGACTGGAACTGCTGCAGCTGCTCCTGGGTGCGTACTGCCACCCCGGAGAGGCCGTTGGCCAGGATCACGCAGGTGTCGTTGGTGCTCATGTCGCCGTCCACGGTGATGCTGTTGAACGAGCGGTCCACCGACCAGCGCAAGCTGATGTCCAGGTCCGAGCGCTCGATATCGGCATCGGTGGTGAGCACGCAAAGCATGGTGGCCATGTTGGGAGCCAGCATGCCCACGCCCTTGGCCATGCCTCCCACCCGCACCGGGCGCTCGCCCAGGCGCACCTCCACCGAGATTTCCTTGGGCACGGTGTCGGTGGTCATGATGGCGCGGGCAGCCTGGTGCCCGCCCCGGCTGGAGAGGGTGTCCACGGCGGCGCCGATGCCGGCCGCGACCCGGTCCATGGGGAGCTGCGGCCCGATCAGCCCGGTGGAGCCCACCAGCACCGCCTCCGGGAAAATGCCCAGCCCCCGGGCAGCCAGCGCTGCCATCTCCCGGGCATTCTCCAGCCCCTGCTCGCCCGTGCAGGCGTTGGCGCAGCCGCTGTTCAGCACCACCGCCTGGGCGGCGCCGGCCTGGATGCGCTCCCGCGATACCTGCACCGGGGCGGCCGCAAACAGGTTGCTGGTGAACACCCCCGCCGCCACCGCCGGCCGGCGGCTGAACACCAGCGCCAGGTCGCGCCCGCGCTCCTTGATGCCGCAGCGCACGCCGGCTGCCTCAAACCCCTGGGGGGCGGTCACTCCGCCCTCCACCAGCTTCAGTGGTGAAGTCATGCTTGCCACCTATGGGTAGTATCCCGGGCGCTCCAGGGCCGTCTCCTCCGGAAAGCCGCAGGCCAGGTTGAAGCATTGCACGGCCTGCGTCGCCTGCCCCTTGCCCAGGTTGTCAATGGCGCTGATCATAACCAGGATGCCGGTGCGGCCGTCCACCCGCACCGACACCTGCGCATAGTTGGACCCCGCCACCGACCGGGTGTGGGGCAAGGCCCCCTCCCCCAGCACGCGCACGAAGCGCTCGCCGCGGTAGAAGTCGCGGTAGGCCTGCAGGGCCGCCGCGGTGTCGGTCTTGCCCACCAGCCGCCCGTAGGCAGTGACCAGGATACCCCTGGTCATGGGCGCCAGGTGCGGGGTGAAGGTCAGGGTCACCGGCGCCCCCGCCAGGCGGGAGGCCTCCTGCTCGATCTCCGGCGTGTGCTGGTGGCCGGCCACCTTGTAGGCGCAGCAGTCCTCGTTGGCCTCCGGGAAGTGGAACTCCAGCTTCAGCGAGGTGCGGCCGGCCCCCGAGACCCCGGACTTGGCGTCCACCACGATCCCCTCGGACTGGATCAGCCCCGCCCGCAGCGCCGGCGCCAGGGCCAGCAGCGCGCCCGTGGGGTAGCATCCGGCACAGGCCACCAGCCTTGCCCCCCGCAGCTCCTCCCGGTGCAGCTCGGGGAGCCCATAGACCGCCTGCTTCAGCAGCTCCGGCGCCTGGTGCTCCCAGCCATACCAGGCCGGGTAGGCAGCCGGATCGGCCAGGCGGAAGTCGGCACTCAGGTCAAACACCTTGCACCCGGCCGCCAGTAGCACCGGGGCATGCTCCACCGCCTTGCCGTGTGGCAGGCCCAGGAAGACCGCCGCCGCCTGCGCCGCCGCCTCCGCCGTCAGCGGCTGCAAGGTGGGCAGCCCCAGGGGCAGGTGGGTATAGACGTCCGCGATCTCCTGGCCGGCATAGGTCTCCGAGCTCAGGTAGGTGAGCTCCACGCCCGGGTGGCAGGAGAGCGTGCGCACCAGCTCCACGCCCCCATAGCCGGTCGCCCCGGCTATGGCAACCCGTACCTTCTTCATGCCTATCTCCCCAGCCGGCCCCTGCCGGCAAGTCAGGCCATTATACTACGCCGCCCCAACCCAAGACAAGGCGAGGCAGCGGCGCTGCTGGGTGGGCGGAGGCGAGGCCCGGACTGGGCGTCATTTCGGGCCCTTATCCAGGGTCAAAGAGGCTATACCATCTGTGCAGACGGAAAGGGGGGCCACCGTGAAGTGGAGAGCCGTTCGCTGGATCATCATCGTTGTCCTCCTCGGGCTGGCCCTCGCATTCGCCCTCACCAACCGGGGCAAGGTGCCGGCAACCGCATCGCTGCCCAACTGGGCGCCCGCCCAGCTCTCGGCCGAGTTCCAACGGGCCGCCAGCGTGCTCAAGCCCATGCCGGATGCCGTGATGCAGCAGCCCGCGGCGGACCCGGCCGACGCCGAGGTAAGAAAGCGCCTGCCCCAGGTGTGGCCGGCCGCCTGGGAGCTCTTCGGCAGCCTGGGTGACGAGCGGATCCGCAGCTTTCCGTCCGTGCGGGAGGTGCGCTTGGCCGTTTCCTCCCTCGACGCCAAGCAGCGGGCCGCCCTGGACAACTTCTTTGCCACCTGGCGCCAGGTGATGAAGGGCCTGCCCCCTGACCTGCAGGACTGGGTGGTGGAGCTGCGCAAGCTGGGCGCCAGCGAGGACCTGGCCAATGTGGAGCTGTGCTTCGACGTGCGGCCGAGCGGCCTGGTGCGACTGCGCATGTGGGTGAACCTGCCAGGGGGCGGCACCAGCTCGCCCCTGCCGGTGGGGATCGGGCACATCTGAGCGCTTTCTGCTGGTTGCAGCGGGCCCCTGGCGCCTTTTGCCCGGCCGGCAGGACTTCCCCCCCGCCGCCAGGAATAGCGCCTGCGTGCCCGCAAACCCGCAGAAAGGAACAAGCGCATGAGTGAACCGATACGCGTCACGGTCTGGAACGAATACCGGCACGAGCGCAAGAGCGCCGAGATTGCCAAGATCTACCCCGAGGGCATGCACGGCGCCATCGCCAAGCACCTCCAGGCCCAGGGCTTTGCCGTCCGCACCGCCACCCTGGACGAGCCGGAGCACGGCCTGACCGAGCAAGTGCTCGCACAGACCGATGTGCTCACCTGGTGGGGTCACACTGCCCACGGCGAGGTGAAGGATGAGATCGTGGACCGGCTGCAAAAGCGCATCCTGGGGGGCATGGGCCTGATCGTGCTCCACTCCGGCCACTTCTCCAAGATCTTCAAGCGCATGATGGGCACCTCGTGTGAGCTCAAGTGGCGGGAGATCGGGGAGAAGGAGCGCCTGTGGGTGGTGGATCCCAGCCACCCCATCGCCGAGGGGCTGGGCGAGCACTTCGAGATCCCACACGTCGAGATGTACGGCGAGCACTTCGACATCCCGCAGCCCGACGACCTGGTGCTGGTGAGCTGGTTCGCGGGCGGGGAGGTGTTCCGCAGCGGATGCTGCTTCCAGCGCGGCCTGGGGAAGATCTTCTACTTCCGCCCCGGGCACGAGACCTTCCCCATCTACCACCACGAGATGGTGCTGAAGGTGATCTCCAATGCCGTGCGCTGGTGCGCCAGCCCGCGGGATGCCGCGCCCAGGTATGGGAATGTGAAGCCGCTCGAGAACCTGTAGCCGCCCCCAAGACCAGGGCCCGCCCTTCCGGGCGGGCCCTTTTCGCTTGCTGCTGGAGGGAGCGTCACTCCACGAACACGGGGGAGGGCCCGAGCTCCATCTTGCCCTTGCTGGGCAGGGGCCGCATGCGGCCGTCCAGCCCGGTGACACGCTTGATCTTGAACCTGGAGACGTCCACCATCCCCGTGCTGGAGGCCCACACCGCCACCACCAGCCCGCTGGGCCGTGCAAACTCCACCGCCACCAGCCCCGGCTGAGCGTGGCGCTTCACCTGGGTGAACCCGCTCACCTTCTCCAGCAACACCGTGTACGCGGTCCAGGGGGAACGCTGGGCGCCATTGGTGCCTATCAGGGCGGTCTCGTTGAAGCTCTCGCTGGTTTCCGGCTCGGGCAACACGGTCCAGGCCGCCCGCTGCACCCCCAGCAGGGCCAGGGAGCAGTACCACTTGACCACCCCGGCGGCCACTTCCTCCTCGGTGGCAGTACCATCATACATGGCCACCGGAGCGCCCCCCTGTAGGCACCACTTGGGCTTGCCCTTGACTGCCGGATGGTCGTCCACCCAGCCCATCACCTGGGGCAGGCACTCCCAGCACCCGTAGGGATGAAGGTCCAGCACGTCAAAGCTGGCGGCCGCCGGGCCGAGCAGGGCGTCCACCAGCGCCCGCTGCTGCTTGTAGATGGTGCTCTGCACCAGGCTGGCCCGGTCCACGGCACGGCCCTCCACCGCCAGCGAGGGCAGAGCCTTGTCGGCAAAGGCGCAGGCATACAGGGCATTGGCGGCCAGGCCGCCTACCACCACCTGGGCCGAGGAATCGGCCGTCTTGATCGCCTCCTCGGTCAGCTTCAGGTACTTAACCAACTCCGCCGGGCCGTCGGCCCAGCAGCGGGGGAGCTCCCGCTCTACCTGCCAGTGCTTGACCGGCTGCACCAGGCCCGTCATGTCGTCCCGGCCGTCCCCGTCATAGCGTTCCACCAGGCGGGAGGCGAAATGCATCCAGGCGTGCACATCCCGCGGCAAGCCCGACTGCCGCGCCTCATGGTAGGCGGCGTTGGCTCTCACCAGCTCCGGTTTGCTGCCCCAGGCCGAGAAGCACATGATAATGGGCACCAGCTGCACGTTGGCCTGGCCGGCCGACCGCACCAGATTATCCAGGCGGGACCAGTTGTAGCTGCCTCGCCGGGGCTCGATGGCGCCCCAGGTGACGGTGGGTCCTGAGCACCAGACCACCCCCAGCTCGGTGACCTGGTGCAGGCTGGCGTTGCGCACCCCAAACAGCTGCTCACTTCTGCTGGCAGGACCGCCAGCCGCAAGCAGCGGCATACCGAGGGCCGCCCACATCACGAGGGTGAGCCCTCCTGACCACCGCATGGTGGCCTCCTTGTCGGTCTGACTAAGGTATTTCTTCCACAAAAAACCGCCGGTAAACCTGGCGCCAGCTCAGCCGGCAAGCTGTGCCTTCATCTCGGGCGGAATGTGCCCCAGGTATACCTGGGGCACCCCGGTGCGGTTGGACTGAAAGGCCACCATGCTGCCGTCCGGACTGAAGGAGGGATGGGGATGGTTCCAGGCGCCGTTGTCGCTGTCGGACATGCACAGGGTCTCAAAGTGCCCAGTAGGCATATGCACCAGCTGCAGCCCCTGGTCCGGCCAGTTGGTGTCCGACACCGCCCACACCCCGTCCCTGCTCACCGCGGCGTGCCAGAAGTAAATGGGCGCCTCCACCACCACGCTGGGGGCCGGGTCATCAATGCCCACAGTCAGCAGGGCGCCCCGGGGGTGGAGCAGAGTGGAGACGATGCGCCTGGTCTCCGCCACCCACATCCAGTGGCCGGTGCCCTCCTCCAGCATGAAGGGCCGCGGCTCCCCGCCGTCGGCAGGAAGCCACCACTGGTTGATGTTGTCCGGCCGGGTGATCTGGTAGGCGATCATGCGCCCCTCCGAGGGCTCCACCTGGGCGTGGGAGAGGCGGGATACCGTGTGCACTACCTCCCCCTGGGCGCGGTCGGTATAGACTCGCAAGATGCCCATCTCCCCGGAGGCCAGCACCAGTTGCACCACGTACACCTTGCCGTCCCGGGTGACCGAGCCGCCGCCGGCGCCCGAGGCGCCGGGCGGCAGCTTTACCACCTGCTGCGGCTCCCCGGTCTCCAGGTCGGCCCACCACAAGGCGCCCTCGCTGGTATAGTAAAAGCCCTTGCCGTCGGCGGCCATGGCCAGCCCCGACCAACGCAGGCCGGTGGTAAGCCGGGCCAGCCGGTGGCCGTTCATGTCCACCCGGTAGATGTCGGCCGTGCCGGCGCCACGGGGGCCGGGGGTGCTGTGGAAAAGCAGGGTGCCGCTGTCCGGGGTGAAGAAATGATCGTGGAAGTAGGGGATGTTGTTCACGCAGGGCCAAGCGGTGAGCTGGGCGATGCGAATGCCGGTGACCCGGTCCTGGTAGAACGACACTTCGGCGCTCATGGGGGTAGCCATTGCCTTCCTCCCCGGTGGGAATGCGGTTGTTTTCAACGCCCCCGGGGGAGGTCCTACCGGCTTGCCTACCCGCCAGGGGAAAGGGTGCCCCGCGCTGAAGTCTAAACGCCAGCCCGGGTTCGCAAGGGGAGCTGCCATGAGCAAGATCGGGATCGCCGTGCTCGGTTATGCGCACGGCCACGTGCAAACCTACACCGCCGCCATCAAGGGCTTTGACGACGCCCAGGTGCTGGCCTGCTGGGACCACGACCGGGAGCGGGGGCAGGCCGTCGGGGCCCAGTATGGCGTGGAGTTCCAGCCTGACCTGGAGCGGGTGCTCTCCAAGCAGGCGGTGGACCTGGTGATGATCGGCAGCGAGACCAAATACCACCCCGACCTGGTGGAGGCGGCCGCCGCCGCCGGCAAGGACATCGTGCTGCAAAAGCCGATGGCCCTTTCCCTGGCCGACTGCGACCGTATCATCCGGGCAGTGGAGCAGGCGGGGGTCTGGTTCTCCCTGGCCTACCAGATGCGCTACGACCCGGCCAACCGCAAGATGAAGGAGCTGATGGACGCCGGCGCCATCGGCCGGGTGGGGTTGGTGCGGCGCCGGCACTGCATTCCGGTGCTGCTGAATGAGGGCTTCATCAAGGGCCCCACCCGCTGGCATATTGACCCCGAGCTCAACATGGGCATGTGGATGGACGATGCCTCCCACCCCGCCGACCTCTTCTACTGGTGGTTCGGCATGCCCTCGAGCGTGGTAGCCGAGATTGACAACGTGCTCACTAACGTGGCCGCCGACGACAGCGGCCTGGCCATCTATCGCTGGCCCTCCGGGTTGATGGCCTACATCTTCAACAGCTCGGTGGTGCTGGTGGGGGAGAACACGACGGAGATCTATGGTGACCGGGGGGTGATCATCCAGAACTACGGCGACGGCCCCTCCTGCGCCTTGCCCATCCTGGCGGGCATGCCGGCGGTGAAGCTCTACCAGGCGGACCAGCACGATGCCGGCTGGCAGCACCTGGGGATAGCGCCCCCGGCGGGGGGGCATGGCGAGCGCATCTGGGCGGTGGCGCGGGGCATCCTGGACGACTACCGGGCGGGCAAGCCCCGGGTGAGTGCTGTCGACGGCAAGGCCAGCATCCAGATGATCCTGGGCGCCTACCAGGCAGCCCGGGAGGGGCGGCGGGTGCCGCTGCCCCTGGCCTGAGGCAAAAGAAAAGCGAGCGCCTCCCGGTAGGCGCTCGCTTTCGCAAATGGCGGAGCCGACGGGATTTGAACCCGCGATCTCCTGCGTGACAGGCAGGTGTGTTAAACCGGGCTACACCACGGCTCCATATTGGCTCTGGCGGTAGGACTCGAACCTACAACCCCGTGGTTAACAGCCACGTGCTCTACCGGTTGAGCTACACCAGAATGAACCTGTTTGGTAGGGCGTACGGGATTCGAACCCGTCATCTCCGGCTTGAAAGGCCGGCGTCCTAACCACCTAGACCAACGCCCCCTGCGGCACACAAAAGGCAGGCGCAGGCGCCTACCTCCTACATCATACCGCAATCTCGGTCGTATTCTAGCAGCGGGGCGGCCCAAAGTCAAGCCTGGAGGGCGGCGCCCGCCGGTGCCCGGCCTTGCTCCGCTTCCCGCTTCCCCTCTTCAGAGCAGCCGGGCGCTCAGGCTGATCTGGGGCCCACCTGCCAGTGCCCGGGAGACGGGGCAGCCCTCCTTCGCCGCCTGCGCCTGCGTCTGAAAGGTGGCCTCATCCGACCCCGGCACCATGGCCTCCGTCTCCAGATCAATGCGGGTGATGCTAAACTGCTCACCCGCCCGCTCCAGGTGCACCCGGGCCGCAGTGTGGATGTAGGCCGGCCGGAAACCGGCCCTGCTCAGCCCGGCCGCCAGCGCCATGCTGAAGCAGCCGGCATGGGCGGCGCCAATCAGCTCCTCTGGATTGGTGCCCTCCCCCGCCTCAAAGCGGGAAGAGAAGGAATAGGGGCCCTCGCAGGCGCCGCTGCCCAGGTGCATTGTCCCCTCCCCCTCCCGCAGCGTGCCCCGCCATTTGGCCTCTGCCGTCCTGATTGCCATCCCTTTTCCTCCAGGAAGAGTGTGTTCCCGCGCCCGGTCCTCTTTCCGGCAGGGGACCGGCAGACCTTGGCCGGCTTGGCGACAAACCCGCCGCTACCAGGCAATCTGCACCCGTGCCCCGGCCGGCTGGTTGGCGAAGGTGACGAGCAGGGTGCGGCTGCCCGCCTCCCACTTGCTCTCCAGGCTCAAGGCCTGGCCATCGGCCGTTCCCGTCACCGCTCTGGGCGGTGCGGGGAGCAGGAAGCGGGCGGCGCACTGCACCCCCTCCGGCCCGGCCAGAGTGCAGGAGAAGGTGCGCGCAGTCCGCCGCTCGCCGCAGCAGCGGGCGGCCGCCGCCACCAGGGAGGGTGCCGGCGCCTGCCGCTCCAGGTCCACCAGCAGGGCACGCTCACCCGGCGCCACCACCCGCTGCCTGGTCACCCGCAGCGTGGGTGAGAACAGGTCCACGAAATGCCCCCGCAGCACCACGGGAGAGCTCTCTGCGGTTTCGTCCAGGCAGGCGGCCACCAGGTAGCGTCCCCGGCGCAGGGCCAGGTAGTTTTGCTCCCGCCAGTCCTCCCGCCCTGCCGCCTGCCAGGCCTCGCGGCACCGGGCCAGCAGGAATTCGGGGCCAGAGACATCCTGGGAGATGCTCACCGGGCTGCGGGGCACCAGGGCCACTACCCCCTTGCCCACCCGGTGCAGGCCGGCTGGGGCTCCCTCCAGGCCCAGGGCGGCCAGCAGGTGCTGCTGGGCGTCCTTGCCAGTGTCTGTCCACCAGTCGGGCACCTCCCGGTAGGGGTCATCGCCGCCGTAGCAGAACACCAGGGCCCCGCCCCCGCGCACCCAGGCGGCCAGGGCGGCGTGCGCCCGGGGGCTGGGCGGCTTGAGAAAATCATAGCTGCCCACGATCAGGCGGTAAGGCCGCAGGTAGCCGCCCCGGTCCATATGCTCCATTTGCACGGCGCTGGCGGGGATGCCCGCCTTCACCAGGGGCAGGGCCAGGCCAAAGAAACCGTTGGGATCGGTGGGCGCCGGCTCACCCCGCTGAAACATCATGGTGTCGGCCACCAGCACCCCCACCCCCTGGGTGCCGCTGTCCCAAGAGAGGTCGGGCTGCTTCATGTCGTTCAGGCAGTTGATGAGCGTGAGCAGCTCCGTGGCGTAGCGGGCGGGGAGGCCCTCCCGCTGCCCGGAGGCGGCCCGCCTGGGGTAGGTGCCCCGGAAGACGCGGCTAGGCCAGGGCATCACCTCGTAGTGCCACAGGTCGGGCACCAGCAGGCTGGCCACCAGGGTGCACTCGTAGTTACGCCGGTAGTCGCCCCAGTCGTGCCCGGGGTTGTCCTCCACCGGGTCGTGCAGCATCCACATCCGCTTGCCGGTGGCACTCACCAGGCTGTGTAGGGAACCGTACTCCAGAAAGGCGGTCTCAAAGGTGCGTTCCCGCACCACCCCCCGGTAGCGGTTGGGGCTGCGGGCGGTGCCCGTCCACACCTGGCCGATGTAGCCGTCGCCGGCCACCTCCGCCAGGCTGGCCTCCGGGCTGACGATGCCCCAGGTCATGTAGTTGATCATGGAATGGGTGGGCACATAGCAGCGGATCTGGCGCCCCTTGCTGGCGGCGTACTCCTTGGCGTAGCGAAACACCGTGTCCAGGCAGCGCCGATAGAGGTAGTACTTGAGCTTGCTGGCGCGGTACTGGGCGGCAGGGGAGCTGTGCGGCGGCTGCCAGGGCTCGCCATAGTAGGCCTGCCACTCCCGCTTGAAGGCCTCGCTGTAGCCGCCCGCCACCCAGAACTCCGGCTCCTCCAGGTGGATCGCCTCCGCCCCCAGGTCCACCACGGCGCGGATGCGGCCCTTGAGCATCTCGGTGAAGCTCGCCGTGGGCAATAGTACACGTCGCCGCCGTGGCTGATCTTCTCGCCCTGGCGATTGACCTGCGCCTCGTCCAGGTGCTCCCGGCCGTCCACCTTGCCGTACAGGTAATCCTGGTAGCTGCCCCAGGCCACCCCGCTCATCACGTGGATCAGGTAGCCCCGCTCCCGCCAGCCCTGGATGCGCTCGGGAAGGCTGCCGTCCACACCGTACACGATGGCCACGTCCGAGCGGATGTCAATCCGGGGGTCATAGCCGTCATAGGTCTGAAAGCAGGTGCGTTCCTCGGGCGATGGCTTCATGGCCGACTCCGCAAGCAAGACATGGGGTGTACCCAGGCAGAGCAGGGCTACCAGCAGTGGGAGCTGCCGCATCCGGGATTCATCCTTTCCCCGGGCAGGATTACGGCGCGGCCGGCGCGCCGGGCTTGACCGTCCACTCGCCGCTGTAGGTAGCCACCTGCCAGGTACCGTGGCCCGCCGTGTCGGCGGCGTCCTTGGTAAAGGTGCCTTTGACGGCAAGCTCCATGCTGCGCACGGTGGCGGTGAGGGACACCTGGCCGTCGCTGGCGACGGTGCCGGTGAGGGCGATCTTCCCCGCCTGGGAGGAATCGAAGGTGCCCTGGGCGCTGCCGTCAGCCGCGATCTGCATGCTCACGGTGCCGGAGCCCGAGCCGCTGAAGGTGCCAGCATAGGAGCCCGCGAACGGGCTCGTCCCGGCGGCGGCAGGGCTCACTGGCGCGGTAATCGCCCAGGTGCCGCTGGCCTGGGAGCCCACGTTCCAGGAGCCAGAGCCGGCACCATCTTTGATCTCGCCGCTCACGGTGAGCTTCTCCCCCTGTACCGTGCCGGAGAGCGAGAGCTTGCCGTTAGGCGCCAGTTGGCCGCTCGCGGTGACTTTGCCCGCCACCGCGCTGTCGAAGGTGGCCGTAGCGGCATTGGAATCAGTTACCTGCAGGCTGAAAGCACCGCTGTCATCACCGGAATAGCTCCCCTGGTAGGTGCCGGCGACTGCAGTGGTCCCCGCGGCGCCAATGCGCCAGGTGCCTTTGGCGTTGGTGCTGGTGATCCAGGCGCCGCTGCCGGTCACCTGCCCGGCCTCCCGCCGCAGCAAGCCGGCGGAGATCAGCATCTGGCCGCCCTGGCTGGCGGTTAACCAGACCTCGCCGGTACCTGCCGCCTTGCCTGTCAGGGTGGCGTTTTCCCCGCCCGAATTGACGGCAGCGGTCACCAGCCCGTCGGCGGCAATCACCACCTCCATGGTGCCGGTCATGTCACCAGCAAACCTGCCGGTGTATGACCCGGCGAACGAGTTGGAGGCTGGGGCTGGCACCTCCTGGGGAAAAGCCGCTGTCCCCAAAACCATCAGGAGCACGAGCGCAATCACGATCCGCTGCATGGCAGTATCTCCCTTGGGTAGCCGGATGCCAATCACATTCGACTACCGATGCTCTTTCGCCTCTTCACCTGTTAGGCCACACCAGGCGCGGCGGGACTCACAGGGTGAGGCGCTTGATCCAGATCTCGCTCACCAGGGGCCCCCGTCCGCTTACCCGCCGGAAGCGCAGCTCCACCCATCCGCCCGCATAGCTGGCCGCGGGCAGCGGGTAGCAGTGGCGCTGCGGCCGGTCCACCGGCAGGCTGAGCGGCCCATGCACCAGCTGCCCGTTGGCCCACAGCTCCTGCGTGGAGGGCATGCGGCCGGCCGTGACGTAGGTAAGCTCCACCTGGTAGCGGCTGTGGGGATCCAGCCCCTGGTAGAGATAGGCCACCTCCGCGTCCCACTCGCTGCGGCCGTAGCACATGGAGGCGTGCGAGAGCCGGTTGGTGGGGTCCATCTCCTCCATGAAGTAGTCCTCGCCGGCCACCAGGTGCGGCTCTCCCCACGGGTCGCCGCAGTTGTCGTAATAGCCGCCGGGCCCCGGGTCCTCGTACTCCAGCACCCCCCGTACCAGGGCCGCCTGCCGCCGCCGGGGCGCCTGCTCGATCTCCTGCAGCCGGGCCAGCAGCCACCGCCGGTTGGCAAAGTCCAGGTCCAGGCGGCCCGGCGCCGCCAAGTCCACCTTGGCCAGCTCGAAGATCCGGTCGTGCCGGGCGCGAATGCTGGCCTGCAGCCCCCGCAGCTCCCGGCCCCGGGGCGGCCGGCCGAGCTTCCGCCGCGCCCCCGCCAGGTCGCCCACCGCCAAGGCCGCACCCGCCCTCGCCTCCGCGGCCCGGTCGGCGGCTACCTTGAGCTGCAAGTAACGGTCCAGCTCCGCCCGGATCAGCAGCATCTGCCAGCGCCAGGACTGCGTGCGCTCGGCAGGCAGCAGCGCCTCCAGCTCCTGCGCGGCCTGCAGCGCTGCCCCCACCAGGTCATTGCCCAGCAGCGGTGAGCGCCAGTTCTCCTCAAAAGTAAACATAATCTCCGCCGCCAGCTCCGCTGCCTCGGGGCCAAAGTAGCGGCGGGCGTACTGGAGCACGATCTCCTCCACCCGCTCCGGGCCGGCAATGGGGGCAAAGTCCCCCGGCGTGGTGACCAGCCACTGCGAGGCCGACCACACCGCCTTGTTCAGGTCATCGTGCAGGCCCTCGGAGTAGGCCTTGTTGCCCTGCGCGTAGGCCTTGGTGCTCTCCCACAGCTCCCGGATGGCCAGGGGGCGGTAGTTGGGCGAGGCGCGCTCAAAGAGCAGCGCCCGCTCCCTCTCCCACCCCTGCACCGGGTTCTGGCAGCGCGTGGTATGGGTGAGGTCGGGATAGAGCAGCACCGGGTAGCGCTCGGGGATGCGCTCCCGCATCTGCGCCAGGCTCCGGCTTTGCGGCCCCCACAGCACCCCGTCCAGCCACTCCGGTTGCTCCCTGGCCAGGAGGTCGCAGAAAAGCTCGTTCTCCTCCTTTGCCATCTGCTGGTTGGAGAGGAAGTAGCGGGCGGCCGGGTGGTGCTTGCGCAGCACCGCCGCCTGCTCCGCCGCCATCTCCAGGTAGGTCGCTGGCCAGGGAGTGCAGTCGCGGCAGCGGCAGCCGCCAGGATCGCCAGAGGCGGTGAAGACGCCGTCCAGCCGCTCCAGCCGGGCGTAGCAGGCATCAAGCGCCCGCAGCACGGCCTGCCGGGCGGCGGGCACCGAGGGGCAGAGCAGCCCGCCTCCCCGACCCATCTCCGGGATGCGGTCCGTGGAGTCTATGCGCTGCCCGCACACGTGCAGCCCCAGCCGCAAGCCGTACTTGGCAGCCAGGGCAGCCACCATGTTCACCAGCCTGGCATGCCGCTCGCTGCGGCGGATCGCTTCGGGGCAGCTTCCGGCATGCGCCAGGTCGGAGCCGATGCTCAGCCACAGCCAGTTGCTGCCCCACAGGGCCAGCTCCCGGATGTAGCCCTCCCACTGCGCCTTGCTCCACAGGTAGCGGTAGCGATGCATGGCGATCTGGTGGCCCCGCACCGCCGGCTGGCCGTCCCGGCCGGGCGCATGCCAGGGATGGGCGGCCAGGTGCAGCCCCGCCGGCAGGCCCAGGCCGCTGCGGGAGGAGAGGGCACATCCCCGCAGCAGCCGCCCTATCCCGTACAGCACCCCGGCGCCATCCCGGCCGGCTACCAGCACCTCCCAGCCCCCCTTGGGCCGGGGCTGGGCAGCCAGGGCATAGGCCTCCGGGCGCCCGGGCAGGGTGAGGCCGAGCCGTTCCAGGCGCAGCCGGGCCTGAGGGTCGGTGTCGCTTTGCAGCCTCACCTGCAGGGGGGAGGTGCGGGCTGGCCCCGGGTGCAGGCCGGCCTGGCCCAGCTCCTGGGCCAGCACCCGGGCGGCCACCCGCTCCTGGGGAGAGGCCTGGGGATGAGTGGCCAGGTGGAAGGCGGTGCCGGGCGGGAGAACCTGCCAGTGCAAGGGCATGTCGGCCAACTCCTGGGAAGAGGCTGTGCTTATCTTCTAAGGAGCCGGCCGGCCTTCCTGCGCCGGCGAGGGCTGCAGGGTGAGCCCGGCCAGCTGGCGGAGCACCCGCTGCCGGATCTCATCCACGCCCGGCAGCTCCTGCACCACCTGGCCCTGGCGAATGAGGGGCCGCAGCAGCAGGTCGCCCTCGCCGCCGCAAGCGCAGGTGGGCGGAGCCTGGGCGGGGACCACGGCGCGCTTGCCGCATTGCTCGCACCGGAGCACGTTCTTGCGGCCGGACTCCTTGCCCCGCTTGGAGAAGGGCTTGCCTTCCACCTCCACGATGTCGGCCGCGAAATTGACGGTGGGGGCGTTGCTGATGGCGGTGCCCACGCCATAGGCCTGGGCGTACTCGTTGAGCTCGGGGATGTTGTACTCGTCCAGGCCGCCGCTCACCATCAGCTTCACCTGCTGGTGGCCCCGCAGGTCGAGCTCCCAGCGCACCTCGCGCAGGATCAGGCGCATGTTCCCCCGCCGCGAGCCCGGGGTATCCAGCCGCACCGCATACAGCTTGTCGCCCAGGGCCTCGGCGGCCGCCAGGGCCTCGAACTTCTCGTCGTTTAAGGTATCCACCAGGCACACCCGCAGCACCTGGGCGGGCATGGCCTGGTCAAACTTGCGGAAGGCCTCCCCGGCATCGCCCACCACCAGGATCAGGGCGTGAGGCATGGTGCCCACCGGCGCCAAGCCCATCATCTCGGCGCTCATCACCACCGCCACGCCGTCGCAGCCGCCCAGGTAGGCGCTGCGCTCGATCATGGGGGCGATGGCCGGGTGCATGCGCCGGGCGCCGAAGCTGACCAGGGCGCGGTCGCCGGCCGCCAGCCGGCAGCGGGCTGCCACCGTGGCCACCCCCGATGCCTGGCAGAGCAGCCCCAGCAGGGCGGTCTCATAGACCCCGAAGGCCAGGTAAGGCCCGCTGATGGTGAGCACCGGCTCCCCGGCGCCGAAGACCGTGCCCTCGTCCATGCAGGACACGTCGCAGCCAATGCCTCGGCACAGGTCCGCCACCTCGCTCACCCCGGAGAGCACCGCCCAGGGCCACTCCCGGGGCAGGCCGGTGGCGCGCACCTCCATGGCCACGTGCTTGTCAATCTGAAAGTGCCGCAGCACCTCGGCGGTGCGCTGGAAGTAAACGTCGGTTACCCGGCCCGCCTTGATGTCCTGCTCGCTGGCAATGTGCATGCCTCACCCCCCGCCTAACGGCCGGCCCCCGACAGCACCACCACTTCCTCCAGCCGGGCGAAATCCACCGCCGGCCGCACCAGCGCCATCTTCACCGCACGGCCGTCCTTGTGCTGCACCCCGCTCACCCGGCCGATAAGCAGGCCCCGGGGAAACACCCCGCCCACGCCAGAGCACAGCACCAGGTCCCCGGCCCGCACCTGGGCATCGGGGCGCAGGTAGCACAGCCGCAGGTCGCCCTCGCCGTCGCCCTTGGCGATGCCGGGCTCCCGGGAGCGCTGCAGCACGCAGGCCACGCCGCTGGAGCGGTCCCACAGCGGCACCACCAGGCAGGTGGTAGCCCCGGCCGCATAGACCTGCCCCACCAGCCCGGCGGCGGTCACCACCACCTGCCCCCGGCGCACCCCTGCCCGGCTGCCCACGTTGAGGGTGAGGCCGGGGGCCCATGCGTCGTGGCTGCGGGCGATCACCCGCGCCCCCAGGGCCCGGCCGGGCAGGGTCCCCTGCAGGCGCACCAGGCGCTGCAGGCGGCCGTTCTCCAGCTGCTGCTCGCGCAGGCGGGCGTTTTCGGCCTGCAGGCGTTGCAGCCGGGTGCGCAGGCGGGCGTTCTCAGCCTCCATGGCCCCCGCCCGGGGCAGGTAGGAGCAGGTCTTGAGCACGCCGCTGCCGACGGTGGCGGCGCAGCTTTGCATAGGCAGCAGCAGGGTCAGGGCCATCTGCTCGCCCACGGTGCGCCGGCCCTGGCGGCTGGCGCGGGCCTGCCACCAGCCCAGCGCCAAAGACAGCGTGAGCAGCAGCACCAGCAGCCTGGCCGGCCGCTGGCCCTTGGACCGCACCCGGCCCCCGTATCCGCCTCGGTAGCGCATCAGGCTGCTCTCCATGTCAGCGCCGGCTCGCATCTACCACCTTGCGCAGGGTGTCCAGCTCTTCCAGGGCCCGGCCGGTGCCCAGCACCACCGACAGCAAGGGGTCCTTCACCACGTAAACGGGCATTCCCGTCTCGGCGGCGAGCATTCGCTCCAGGCCCCGCAGCAAGGCACCGCCCCCGGTGAGGGCGATGCCCCGGTCCATGATGTCGGCGGAGAGCTCAGGGGGCGTCGCCTCTAGGCTTAGCTTCACCGCCTCGGCGATGGCCCGCACCGGCTCCTGGATCGCCCCCCGGATCTGCTCCGAGGAAATCTTGACGCTCTTGGGCAGCCCGGTGACCAGGTCCCGCCCCCGCGCCGGGTAGGTCTCCTCCCGCTCCAGGGGGTGAGCGGAGCCGATCTCGATCTTGATCTCCTCCGCCGTGCGCTCCCCCACCAGCAGGGCGTGCTCGTGGCGCAGGTAGTTGATAATGGCCTCGTCCACCTCGTCGCCGGCGATGCGGATGGAGCGCGAAACCACGATGCCGCCCAGCGAAATCACCGCCACCTCGGTGGTGCCCCCGCCGATGTCCACCACCATGCTGCCGGTAGGCTCGGACACGGGCAGGCCGGCGCCGATGGCGGCGGCCATGGGCTCCTCGATGAGCAGGGCTTCCTTGGCTCCCGCCCGCAGGGTGGCGTCCTTGACTGCCCGCCGCTCTACCTCGGTGACGCCCGAGGGGATGCCGATCACCACGCTGGGGTGCACCAGGGTGCGGCGCCGGTGCACCTTGGTGATGAAGTACTTGAGCATGTGCTCGGTGATGTCGAAATCGGCGATCACGCCGTCCTTGAGGGGGCGAATGGCGACGATGCTGTCCGGGGTGCGGCCGATCATGCGCTTGGCCTCCTCCCCCACCGCCAGCACCTTGCGGCTCTCCTTTTCGATGGCCACCACCGAAGGCTCCCGCAGCAGGATGCCCTTGCCTGCCACGTACACCAGGGTATTGGCGGTGCCCAGGTCCACGCCCATGTCCCGGGAAAACCGGGAAAACAGTGCCCGCCAGTACCTCAGCAAAGCGCCTCCTTCCTCACCACGGCCTCACTCCAAAGTAGCGCAGCATCTCCCACAGCGTGGCCAGAGGCAGCCCCACCACGTTGTAGTAGTCGCCCTCGATGCCGGCCACCAGCACCGCCCCCTTGCCCTGGATGCCATAGCCCCCCGCCTTGTCCAGGGGCTCGCCAGTGGCCGCGTAGCCCCTGATCTCGGCCGGGTCGAGCTCCCGGAAGGTGACCTGGGTCACCACCTGCGCCACCCGGGGGTGGGCGGCCGGCAGGCCCGCTTTCACCACCGCCAGGCCGGTATGCACCTCGTGCGTGCGCCCGCTGAGCAGGGCCAGCATCTCCCTGGCCTGCCGCTCGCCCGCCGGCTTGCCCAGCAGCTCGCCCTCCAGCGTCACCACCGTATCCGCCCCGATCACCAGTGCCCGCTCATAGTGCGTGGCGACGTCCAGGGCTTTCTGATAGGCGTACTGGCGCACGAACTCGCCCGGGTCGCCCCCGGCTGCCAGCAGGCTGGGCTGCTCCTCTACCTCGCTCGGGCGCACCTCGAAGGCCAGCCCGATCTGCCGCAGCAGCGCCTCCCGCCGCGGCGAGGCGGAGGCCAGTACCAATGGACCAAGTTCCGACATAGCGAGCGACCTACTCCCCTTTCTGCGCGGTACCGCCCTCTCCTCCCGCCCAAGTGAGCGCTCCCCAACACCCTGCACAAGGGGAAGCAGCCCCCGGAGCCGAACCTCCTGTCCGGGCCTGGCTGGCCGCACCTCGCGAGCATATCACAAGGCGGAGGGCATACATGCGAGCAAAGATTGTCATGGCCTGCCTGCTGGCGGCGCTGGCGGCGCTGCCGGCCGCAGCCGAGCAGCCGTCCCGGGTGAGCGTCCGGGATTACGGCGCGCTGGGCGATGGCACTACCGATGACACGGCGGCCTTCCAGGCTGCCCTGGCGGCGGTGGCGGAGAAGGGGGGCACCGTGGCGGTGCCCGTGGGCAGCTACCTGATCAAGACCCACCTGAACGTGCCGCCCCTGGTCACCCTGGAAGGGGTGTGGACCATCCCCACCGCTTGGACCCAGGGGCGGGGCAGCACCCTGCTGGCGGTGGAGGGCGAGGGCTCGGAAGAAGGCCCGCCCTTCATCACCCTCAATGCCAACTCCACCCTCAAGGGCCTGACCATCTTCTATCCCCACCAGCGGCCCGACGCCATCCAGCCTTACCCCTGGTGCGTGGCCGGTGGGGGTGGCGACAACTCCTCCGTCGTGGACTGCCTGCTGGTCAACCCCTACCAGGCGGTGGACTTTGGCAGCCGCCCCTCCGGGCGGCACTACATTCGCAACCTCTACGGCCAGCCCCTGCGCCGGGGCATCTTCGTGGACAAGTGCTTTGATATCGGGCGCATCGAGAACGTGCACTTCTGGCCCTTCTGGAATTGGGACGAGAAGACAGGCATCCGCGAGTGGCTGTGGGCCAATGGCGAGTCCTTCATCTTCGGCCGCACCGACTGGGAGTACGTCCTCAACACCTTCAGCTTTGGCTACAAGATCGGTTACCGCTTCATCCAGACCAAGGACGGCGCCATGAACGGCAACCTGCTGGGCCTGGGCGCGGACGCCACCAACATTGCGGTGCTGGTGGAGGCCACCCAGGTGCCGGGGCTGCTCTTCACCAACGGTCAGTTCGTCAGCTTCGCCGGCCCGGACCCGACGGAGGTGGTGGTCACCAAAGAGCATGCCGGGGTGGTGCAGTTCGTGAACTGCTCCTACTGGGGCCCCGCCCACCAGATCGCCCGCATTGCCGGGACCGGCACGGTCTCCTTCAACACCTGCAACTTTGTGGAATGGGACCGGGAGGGGAAGCGGGTGCCAGCGATTACTCTCTTCGGCGGCCACCTGCTGGTGAACGGCTGCAACTTCGTGCGGGAGTCGCCCCAGCTGGCCCTGCGCGCAGCCGCCCAGTCGGCCATCGTGGTAGCCAACCGCATGGCCGGGCCCTTGGCCATTGCCAACCCCGCCCGGGCCAAGCTGCAGGTGGGCCTCAACCTCTCCCAGGAGCCGCCCACCCGGCCCCAGGAAGCCGGGATCGTGGTGGATGACAATGACCCCGGGCCGGTGCTCAGCTTCCGGGGCGACTGGGAATACGTCCGCGGCGGGGGCAACTACTACCTGGGCGCACACTGGGCGGAACCGGGAAGGGGGGAAGCGACCGCTGCCTTCCGGCCGCGCTTGCCCCGGGCCGGCCGGTACGCGGTCTATGCTTTCCTGGGCCCGGACCCCAACCGGGATCATGCCACCAACGCCCCGATCACCATCGCCACCGCCGAGGGCCCCCGCACTATCCGCGTGAACCTGCACCAGCGCACCCGTGGGGAATGGGTGAAGCTGGGCACCTTCCGCTTTGCGGCTGGGCAGGCGGCCATTAGCTTCAGCAATGCTGCCGATGGCAACGTGCTGGCGGACGCGGTAAAGCTGGTGCCGGCGGCAGGCAGCCGCTGAGGGCGGCTACAGCCCCTCTTCCGGCCCGGTGGCGGGCAGGCCGGGCTCCTCGCGCTCCAGGCGCGCCAGCCGGCTCTCCAGCTGGTTGAGCCGGCTTTGCAGCAGGTGCAGCTCCGAGCGCTTAGCCAGGTCCATGCGGTTGACCAGCCGCTCCACGGTGCTGTCAATCATCTCCTGCAGCCGGCTGCGCTGGGCCTCCCCCTTCTCCGCCATCTGCTGTGCCAGCCGCTTGCCTTCTTCCCGGCTCATCTCGCCCCGGGACACCATCTCGTCGACGGTGCGCTCGATCGCTTCCTTGGTCATCACCGCCGCTCCCACCCCCATGTCCACCATCCGGTTGAGCATCTCGGCGATGCTTCTGCGCTCTCTCTCCATGGCTCACTCTCCTTCCTGCGTCAGCACCGGCAGCTGGTTGCCGCAGCGCGGGCAGCGCCCCTCCCTGAGGTGGATGCTCGTCACCGCCATCCCCCGCCGGCGGATCACCGTCTCCCCGCAGGAGGGGCACGCGGTGTCCTCGCCACCCACCCCCATCACGTTGCCCAGGTACACGAATTGCAGCTTATCCCGCGCCAGGCGATAGGCCCGCTGCAGGGTTTCCAGGGGCGTGGCCGGGGCGTCAAAGCGGTAGTCCGGGTGGTAGCGGCTGAAATGCAGGGGAAGGGCCGGGCTCAGTGCCGCCACCCAGTCCACCAGGCTCTTGATCTCCTCGTCCCCATCGTTGTAGCCCGGGATCAGCAGGTTGGTAAGCTCCACCAGCACCCCTGCCGCCACCGACTGCTTGATCGCCGCCAGCACCGGCTCCAGCCGACCCCGGCAAACCTGGCGGTAGAAATCGGGCCGCATCGCCTTGAGGTCAATGTTCATGGCGTCAATATAGGGCAGGAGCTGGCCCAGCGGCCGCTCGTTGATGAAGCCGTTGGTCACCAGCACGTTCTTCATCCCCGCCGCGCGCACCAGCGGCGCCGTGTCGTAAACCCACTCGTACCACATCAGCGGCTCGTTATAGGTGTAGGCGATCCCCAGGTTGCCGGGCTCCCGCCGCGCCGCCTCCACTGCCTGCTGGGGGGAGAGGAACGAGGTGGGCACCGTCCCCTGCGAGATCTGCCAATTCTGGCAAAAGGCGCAGGCCAGGTTGCAGCCGATGGTGCCCACGGACAGGATCCAGGAGCCGGGATAGAAGTGGTAGAGCGGCTTTTTCTCGATGGGGTCCAGGTGCAGGGAGGACACCTGGCCGTAATTGACAGCCCACAGCTTCCCTCGCTCGTGCTTGCGCACGCGGCATAGGCCGGTGGCGCCTTCCGGGATGCGGCAGCTCTGCGGGCACACCAGGCAGTGCAGGCGGTCGCCCTCCCGCTGGTAAAACATGACCTCTTTTTCCTGGTCGGTGCTTGTCACGCTGCCTCCTGCCCGCCCAGACTGCATCATTATAGGACAAGTCGCTCCGCAAGTGGGTCACGCTGTGGCTCGCTCCAACGCGCAATGTCGCACCCCTCGCCGGCGGCGGAGACGGGCCTGCAGTATCATAGGCGGCGGGCGGCAGCAGTCGCCCGGCCGCCCGGGTTGATGAGATGACCGCAGGCATGCTGTTGGTGGTGCTGGGGCTGCTGGCCGTCAACGCCTTCTATGTGGCCGCTGAGTTCGGCGTGGTCAGCGTGCGCCGCAGCCGCATCAGCCAGCTCGCCCAGGAGGGGAACCGCCTGGCCCAGAGCCTGCTGCCCGCGGTGGAGGACGCCCGCCAGCTCGACCGCTACGTGGCCGCCTGCCAGGTGGGCATCACGCTCTCCAGCCTGGCCCTGGGCGCTTATGCCCAGGCTGCCCTGGCCAGCCGCCTGGCCCCGCTGCTGGCGGGCTGGTCCCGAGCGGCGGCCCAGTCTGTCGCTGCCCTGGTCGTCCTGGTTGGCCTGGCCTCGCTGCAGGTGGTGCTGGCGGAGCTGGTGCCCAAGTTCCTGGCCCTGCAGTACCCGGTGCAGATCGCGCTCTATACCTCCCTGCCCATGCGCTCCTCCCTGGTGGCCTTCGCGCCTTTGATCCGCCTGGTCAACCGCAGCAGCAACTTCCTGCTGCGCCTGGTGGGTATACCGCCGGTGGGACAAAGGCATATCCATTCCCCGGAGGAGATTGACCTGCTGATCGCAGAGAGCCGGCAGGGGGGCTTGCTGGAGCCCGAGGAGGAGCGCCGCCTGCACCGGGCCATTCGCCTGGGCTCCCGCCCCGTGCACCAGCTCATGGTACCCCGGCGCTACCTGGAGGCGGTGGACCTGGACCATCCGCCCGCCCAGGTGCTGGAGCAGGTGGCACGCAGCCCCTACACCCGCTTCCCCGTTTACCGGGCCAGCATTGACAACGTGGTGGGCCTGCTCCACGTAAAGGACCTGCTGCAGGCCTATGCGCGCCAGGGGCAGGCCTTCTCCCTGCCCGGCCTGCTGCGGCCCCTTCCTGCCGTGCCCGAGATGGCCACCGCCGACCGCCTGCTCGAGGCCTTCCGCAGCAGCCGCAGCCACCAGGCTATTGTCACCGACGAGTACGGCGGCGTGGCCGGCCTGGTCACCCTGGAGGACGTGCTGGCAGAGGTGATCGGCGAGGTGCCCGATGAGCTCAAGCGCCGCCAGCCCCGGCCCGAGCGCTTGCCCGATGGCCGGGTGCGCCTGCCCGGGCTGATGCGTAAGGAGGAGGCTCAGCCCTGGGTGGGCGTGCAGTGGACCGACCAGGCCGATACCGTGGGCGGATTGGTGCTGGACGCCCTGGGCCGGGAGGCGGTGCCCGGCGACACCCTCACCCTCCAGGGCGTGGCGCTGGAGGTGGAGCGGGTGAGCCACCACGCCGTGGTGTCCGTGCTGGCGCGGCCCGTGCCCCCGCAGGAGGAAGGCTGATGGCGGTGCTGGTGCCGCTGCTGGTGATCCTGGGCCTGATCACGGCCAACGCCGCCTTCGTGATCGCCGAATTCTCCCTGGTGAGCGCCCCCCGGGCGGCGATTAAGCGCCGGGCCCGCCAGGGGGAGGCGCGGGCTGCCCTGGTCGAACACATCCTGGAGCACCCCCGCGAGCGCGACCGCTACCTGATCATGTCCCTGCTCGGGGTGGCCGCCGCCAGCCTGGGGCTGGGCATGTATGGCGAGGTGGTGGCGGCGGCGTGGCTGGGCTCTGCCCTGCGCGCCCTGGGGTGGGCGGGCGCTGGTGTCGTGGGCAGCGCACTGGCGGTGGTGGTGCTCACCTATCTCCACATTGTGCTGGGTGAGATGACGCCTAAGGTGCTGGCGCTGCGCCAGGGGGAGCAGGCGGCGCTCTGGGTGCTGCCGGCGGCGCGGGTGGCCCAGTGGGTGCTGCTGCCCCTGATCGTGGCCCTGAACGGGATCGGTAACGGCGTGCTGCGGCTCTTTGGCATCCGCCGCCTCACCCAGGACTACTCCTACACCGCCGACGAGCTGCGCTACATCGTGGAGGAAAGCAGCGAAACCGGCTCCCTGCGGGAGGAGGCGGGCGAAATCATGCTCGAACTCTTCGACTTTGGGGAGCTCACCGTGGCCTCGGTAATGGTGCCCCGAGTGGCGGTCCAGGGCATCGAGCGCTCGGCCTCCGACCAGGAGATCATTAACCTGATCCTGGCCCAGCGGCACACCCGCTATCCCGTGTATGAGGAGGACCTGGACCACATTGTCGGCCACGTGCACGTCAAGCACCTGTTCGACCGCCTGCTGCACGGCCGGCCCCTGTCGCCGGTGGACTATGCCCTGCCCACGCCCTTCGTGCCCGCTACCACCACCCTGGACGAGGTGCTGGCCCGCATGCGCCAGCAGCGGGTGCAGCTGGTGGTGGTGATGGACGAGTTCGGCGGCACCGCCGGCATCGCCACCATCGAGGACCTCTTCTCCGAGGTGGTGGGAGTGCCCGCGGCGGTGACGGAGGCACCGGAGATCGAGCCCCTGCCCGAGGGCCGCTACCGGGTGGCGGGCACCGTGCGCCTGGAGCAGTTGGCGGAGACGCTGGGCGCCCCCCTGACCGAGGAGGGGGTGACCACGGTAAGCGGGCTGGTGCTGGACCTGCTGGGCCGGCCGGCCCGGGTGGGAGATGAGGTCACCTTTCGCGGTTACCAGTTCACGGTGACGGAGGTGGTGGAGGACCGGGGAGTAGCGCAGTGCCTGGTGCAGCCGGCGGCCGAGGCCTAAACTGCCGCATACTCGGTGCGCTCGATGATCTCCTGCTGCAGCTCTGGCGAGAGGGTGGTGAAGTAGGTGGAGTAGCCCGCCACCCGCACGATCAGGTTCTGGTGCTGCGCTGGATCCTTGCGGGCGGCCTCCAGCATGTGCCGGTCTACCACATTCACCTGCACTTCAAAGCCGCCCAGGTCCAGGTAGGTGCGCAGCAGCGCCGCCACCTGCCTGGTGCCCTCGGCGCTGGACAGCAGCCGGGGCTGGAACTTCAGGTTGAGCACCAGGCCGCCGATGGCCGCCTGCTGGTGGTCCCACCAGGTGACGGAGCGGAGCATGGCCGTCGGGCCCAGGCGGTCCCGCCCCTGCACCGGCCCGATGCAGTCGCCCAGGGGCAGGCCCCCCCGGCGGCCGTCGGGGGTGGCCCCCGTCTGCTTGCCCAGCACCTCGTGCATCACCCAGCATAGGAAACCGGGATGGTAGCCGCCGCCTCGCTGGTTGCGATAGCGGCGCACCTGGGCACAGAAATGGTCCACCACCTCCCCCATCAGCTCATCCGGCGCCGCCAGGTCGTTGCCGTAGCGGGGCAGGTGCTGGATGCGGTCCCGCAGCCACTGCCAGCCCGTGAAATCCGCCTCCAGGGCTGCCGCCAACTGCGCCAGGGTCACCTCCTCGCGCTCAAATACCAGGGTGCGCACCGCCAGCAGCCCGTCCGCCACGTTGGCCGGCCCCACCCCCTCTGGCATCACCAAGTTATAGCGGGCGCCGCCAGCCGTGATGTCCACCCCCCGCTCCAGGCAGTCGGCCACTACCGTGGACAGGAAGGGCCAGGGCGACAGCTCCCGGCTCACCCGCTCAAACCGGGAATGGGTGAGCGCATTAAGCCGCACCACCTCCGCCACCCGCGCCTGGTAGTCGGCCACCAGCTCCCGGAAGCTGGCAAACTGGCGCCCGCTGGTGATGGTGTAGCGCAGGCACTTGGCCAGGTTGATGTAGCCGCTGGCGATCCAGGGGTTGCTCTTCCCGCAAATCGAGATCTCCACGCAGGACCCGGGGACGTACTCGACCGCGTCCTCATAGGGCGCCCCCGCTGCCATCAGGGCGGGGATGGTCACCTCGTCGTTGAACAGCGCCGGGAAGCCGATGCCGGTCTTCATCACCGCCACCGCCCGCTCCAGCAAGGCCGGCGGCGTCTGCGCACTCACGCACAGGGCCAGCGCCGGGTGCAGCACCTGCAGCTCCTCGCAGGTGTCCAGGCACAGCCAGGTCAGCTCGTTGCTGGCCTCCCGGCCGTCGGGAAGGGTGCCGCCCACTATCAGCACCTGGGGCACGCCCTTGGGGTCAAACTCCCCGAACTTCAGCCACCAGGCCGCCAGCAGCTCCCGTGCCCAGCCCTCCTCCAGGCGGCCGGCCGCCCGCTCGCGCTGGTACTGCGGCCAGCCGTAGCGGTCCACGTGTCCGGGGCAGAAGCAGCCGTTGCCCCCGCCCGCCTCCATGGCTACCAGCAAGTGCATCATCCAGGAGGCCTGCAGCGCCTGCCAGTAGGTCTGCGCCGGCCACTCCGGCACCCGCCGGCAATTGCGGGCGATCTGCGCCAGCTCCCGCCGCCGCTCCGGGTCTGGCTCCTGGAGGGCCAGGCGGCGGGCCTCGGCCGCGTAGCGGCGGCTGTAATGGATGGCCGCGCGCAGGGTCACTTGGGCCGCCTGGTAGAAGTGGCGACGCTCGTCGCCGGCAGGCAGGGCGGCCTGGCGCGCCCGGGCCTGGCGTAGGATGCCTCGCAGCCCCAACCGCAGCACCGCCGGATGGTCAATCGTCATGTGGCCGATGGGAAAGCCGGCGGTATAGAGGCCGTCGTCCAGCGCCTTGCGCTCCGCCGCGGTCATTTCCTCGCCCACCAGCCGCCAGACGTCAGTGCGCCCGCCGTCGGGCCAGCGCCGCCGACGGGCCCGCGCCTGCTCCTGGGGTGCGGGGTGGCGCTTGGGGTGCCAGCCCACGATCAGCTCGCCCGGTAGCATGCGTACCGGCACCTGCCGCAGCAGGTGGGCGAAGGCCAGCCCCTGGCGGATAATGGGCGGCTTGCCCGCCGAGCGGGCATAGGAGGCCCCCAGCAGCAGCTCCCGGTCCACGAACTGCCCCGAGCTGCCCAGCACCTGTGCCCGCAACTGGCGGATGCGCTCGCTAAGCGTCGCCACTACCTCCCACGGCTGCGTGCTGCCTTCATCGGCCCCTACCCGGAGCCAGTCCGACTATTCGCCTGCCTGCTCGGCCTGGTAGCGCTGCCTGAGCTGCTCAAAGCCCAGGCCGGCCGAGCCGGCCACCAGGGCCAGGGCCGCCGCCAGCAGGCCGGAATCATTGAGCAGGAACGCGGCGGCCGCGGTCACCAGCAGCACCCGGGTGGCCCGCGCCAGCCCGGGCCGGGCCTGCGCGAACCCCGCCCACGCCGCCGGCCGCAACAGCGCCGGCCCCCCTGCCACTGCCAGCGCGCCCACCAGCACGTAAAACCAATCCGAGAAGCGCACCAGCTTCCAGTTCATGGCCAGCTTGCGGCCGGCGGTCGCCGTCAGCTCGCCCGTAGCCCCCGCCCCCACCAGGGCCGCCAGGCGGCCGATATGGGAGCTTTCCCGGTGCAGGTCGGCCGCCAGCAAGACCGCCCCCACGCCCAGCACCAAGCAGGCCATGCCTGCCGTCACCAGCCCCCGGCGCCGGCCCGCGCTGTAGTAGGCAAAGGCCGCCGCCGCCACCGCGGCCGACATGGCCACCCCGAAATTGGCGCCCACGCTGCCCAGGCCCACCAACAGCGCCAGTCCCAGTAACGCCAGCACCGCCAGGGGGACCAACCGCCGCTTGGTCAGGGCCGAGGCGGCACCCAGCAGCCCCACCGTCGCCCCCAGCAGCAGGCCGCCCAGCTCGTTGCCCAGGCCGTAGAAGCGGGCGCCCTCGGCTGGTGCATATCCCAGGGCCGAGCCGGCCGCCAGCCGGTTGCCGCTCAGGGTATCGGCAAGCAGCACCAGCACCGTCACCGCCGGCAGGGAGAGCCACACCGGCACCCGCTCGTGCAGGGCGGCGGCCAGCGCTGCCAGCGCCACCGCGGTGTAGAGCACGCCCGCCAACAGCACTCCCGGAGAGAGCCCACTGCTGGTGGGCCACAGCAGCAGCGCCACCGGCAGGCAGGCAGCCCCCAGCAGCCCATAGCCCGCCGCCGCCCCCCACCGCCCCAGCGGCGCCGGTACCAGCAGCGCCCCTGCCGCCAGGGCCAGCAGCACCATCATCAGCACCACCACCGGCTTCAGCACCACGCCCCGCGCCGCCTGGGAGGCGGCTTGCTGCGCCTCCAGCCGCCGGATAGCGCTGGCCTGGTCGGTGGCGGGGGTAACCCGCGCCGGCCGGCCCACCATCTCCAGCGGAACGGCCAGATGCAGCAGGTTCAGCACCGTGGGCGCGATATCCACCGTGGTCGCCAGCCAGGGGCTCCTGGTGCTGGCACTGCCCAGGAAACCGGGGGTCACCTCTGCCCCCCAGAGCAGCACCGGCTGCAGCTCGGTAGCCCCCTCGGGAGTCTTGCTGCCCGCGCTCACCAACAGCACCCGCCACTGCCCTCGCACCGCCTCCGGCACCAGCCGCGCCAGGAATGCATCCAGCTTCCCCAGGGCTGCCCGCCGCGCCCGGTAGTAGGCCAGGGGAGTGAGCCGGTCCTGCAGCCGGGACAGCCGGTCCAGATCGCCGCTTTCCACCACCACCAGCACGCACTTGCCAGCCAGCTCGGTGACCTGCTGCCACAGGTAGTCGTAGTTCGTGCGCACGCCGCTCGGCCCCTCATCCCCCAGCAGGCAGCGCTGCCCCACGTCGCCCCGGGGCACCAGGCCCCGCTCGTCCATGGCCACCGCCGCCGCATAGCGATGAGGGGGCAGGGCCGGCTGGTCGGCATTGCCCACCACTGCCACCTCCAGCCCAGCCTCCCGGATGGTCTGGCCCAGCAGACCCGGGCGCACGCTGTAGCCCAGGCCCGAGTTCTCTCCCACCACCAGGGGGCGCGCCAGGTAGGCCACTTGGCTTTCCCCCATGCCGCTCCCCATCAGGGCGGTGTAGGCCTCGGCGGCCACCCGCCCCGAGAAAGCCTCGTCCCCACATAGCGCCAGGCCGGCCGCCTCCCCTGCCTCATCGCAGGTGACCCGCGTGCCCGCGCCCAGGGTGAGGGTGGCGCTCTCCTGGTCGGCGGTCTTGCCGGCGGTGCGGCAGCACAGCAGCCCCACCGCGCCCTGGGCAGCCATACCGCGCAACGTGGCGTGCTCCGGGGCCAGCAGGTCCCCCCAGCTTGCCCCGTAGGCCAGCACCAACACCACGGGATGGGCGACGCCCGGCGCCTGGGCCGCCGCCGCCAGGGGCAGCAGGGCCAGGGTCAAGACAGCCAGCAGTACTCTCATCTACCTCTTCCTGTCAAACAACGAGGAATAGACCGCCTGCGTCTGCTCCAGCATTGCGGCGGCAGTGAAGCTGCGGGAATGCTCCCAGCCGGCGGCGATCAGCTCCTGGCGGCGGGGCTCGTTCTCCAGCAGGTCCATTACTACCTGTGCCATGCCCTCCTCGTCACCGGGGTCCACCACCACCCCTGCCCGGCCCTCGTCCAGCATCTCCGGCAGGGCCCCCACGCCGCTCGCCACCACCGGGCAGCGGGCGGCCATGGCCTCAATCGCGGTGATGGAGGCCCCCTCCCACAGCGAGGGTACCAGGGCTACCTCCATCCCGGCAAACAGCCGCCCTGCCTGCTCCAGGCGGCCCGTGAGCCGGAACCGCCCGGTCAGGTGCAGCCCGGCCACCATCTCCTTGACCGCCTCCAGCAGTGGCCCCTCGCCCACCAGCACAAACTGGACCTCCGGCATCTGCTGAGCAATCCGGGCCGCCACCCGCACGAACTGCAGCACCCCCTTCTCGGCGGCCAAGCGGGCCACCATGCCCACCACCGGCCCCGGCCCGGTCACCCCCAGTGCCGCCCGCGCCTCCTCCCGGGAGGCGGGGACCACCGGGGGTAGGCCATTGTAGATCACCTGCGCCTGCGCCCCGGAGGGCAGCAGGCTGGCCAGAGTGCGGGAGACCGTAATCACCCGGGAGGCCCGCCGCGCCATCAGCCGTAGGGCGGCCCGCTCCACCTGGCGGCGCCGGCGCCCGGCGGGTGCCAGGTAGTTGTGCACGGTGGAAACCACCGTCACCCGGGGGTAGATCAGGGTGGCCAGGCACCCGGCGGTGCCCGCAGTGAAGCTGTGCGTGTGCAGCAGGTGGTAGCCCTCGCGCCGGGCCAGGCCGGCCAGGCTTATGGCCGCTGCCGCCTGCGCCCACAGGGAGCGGCCGATGCGCACCACGTGCACCGGCAGGTGCAGCTCCTCGCCCACCCCGACCAGCTCATGGCCCGCTGGACAGGCCACCCCCAGCAGGTAGCGGTCCCGGTCCAGGCCTCGCAGCAGCATGCTTACGTGCTGCAGGATGCCGCCTGTGGCCGTACCCGCCACCTGCAGGATGCGGATGGCCTGGGCGGGGTCGGCGGAAACGGTGCCAGCCCATGTGCTCACCGCGGGCTCCCGGGGAAGGAAAATGTGGTCTTGGCCGGTAAAGGCATTCTGCGTGTGCCGGCGATAACCTGCCCGGCTTTGTGTGTGCCGTAACTCCCAAGAGTGAACGAAGTTGTAACCGCAAAACTGAACAGGTGGGCAAGTACAAGCACTCTTGGGAGGTGAGCAGGTGGTGAGGAGTAGGATCAAGGAG
>Ga0315294_10000092_pt1 | contig 89570 bp, 75 predicted proteins | sample YL17G13_40_MG_FD_203626 | JGI IMG/M metagenome (GOLD analysis project Ga0315294, IMG submission 203626) | Sediment microbial communities from Yellowstone Lake, YNP, Wyoming, USA - YL17G13_40 | ecosystem: Environmental > Aquatic > Freshwater > Lake > Sediment | place: USA: Wyoming | collected... | reverse complement strand
GAATTCTTCGGCGCCCTGACTACGCAACGCAATTGACAGACAAGAGTGTCCGTCATCCTAAGTGTTGAATTTCGAGGATGCTATTGCTATGCCCGGAATGTCCGCAGACAGGAGTGTCTGCGCCCCGAAGAAAGGCGGAAGGGTCAAAGGGTTAAAAGGAATCCATCTTGAATTCCAACTCCCAACACTGAATTCTTTCCTTATCAACCCATGCTTTTCTCGCCTTTTATTTTTCTCCCGGATTTTGTTGCGCTGAATTTTTGACGCTACCGGTCTGCCCAGAGGGAGGGATAAAGTTACAAAGTTGGAAACGTTCCAGAGTTTCAGGGCCGGAATGGCTTTGTAACCTTGTAACTTTGCCTGCGACGAGCTAAGGCCGAGTCGAAACCTTGCAACTTGTGGCTTTTGGCAGCGCCTGACTGCTGACTTCCCGTCCGTCCCGAATAAGAGGGAAGAGGGACGAGGAAAAGGAAAGGGCCGGCGGGGTTAGCTCACCGGCCCTTTGGGATATGAGGAATTTAGGCAGCGGCAGGGGCTTGGGGCTGCCGTTGCTTGTCTTTGAGTTCCTGGGTGTCGGCGATCCCGCCCATGGCCCGGGCGACCAGTTCGGAGATGTCCTCCACCCTCATTTTTTCGTCCAGGTTCAGGATTTTGACCGCGTCGTTAAGCATCTGGAGGCAGTAGATGCAGGACACGGCGATGATCTCGGCCTCGGTGTCAAAGGCTTCCTTCACCCGGGAAACGTTCAGGCGCTCGCCATAGACCAGGTCCATCCAGTAATGTCCGCCTCCGCCTCCGCAGCAGCGGCTCATCCGGCGGTTGTGCTCCATCTCCACCAGCTTGGCGCCTTTGATGGACTTGATGATGCTGCGCGGCTCTTCGTAGATGTCGTTGTATCTTCCGAGGAAGCAGGGGTCGTGGTAGGTGATTTTTCTTTCGATGGGCATCTTGAGCTTGAGCCGTCCCTGCTTGAGCAGGTCATTGAAGACCTCGGTATGGTGGAGGACCTTGAATTCTGCGCCGAACTGGGGCCATTCGTTCCTGAACACGTTCAGGCAGTGCGGGCAGTGGGTGAGCAGGTACTTGAACTTCCGGCTCTTGATGGCCTCGATCTGGTTCTTGACCGTGGTCTGGAACAGGTTCTCGTCGCCGAGCACCCGGGCCGGGTCGCCGCAGCACATCTCCTCCTCTCCCATGCAGGCGACGTTGACTCCGGTGTTCATCAGGATTTTGAGCACGTTGTAAGCGACCTTCTGCTTGATCGGGTCAAAGGTTGTGCAGCAGCCGATCCAGAACAGGGCCTCGCATTCATCGCCGGCCTTGACCACCGGGATCTGGGTCTCGGTGATCCACTGCGCCCTTGAGTCCTGGGGACCGAACGGGTTGCCGGTGCGCTCCATCAATTTCAGCGCGACCGCGGCGTCCTGCGGGAGCCGGCCGCGCATCATGACTTCGGCCCGGCGCAGCTCCATGATCTGATGGACGTGTTCGTTGCGGGCCGGGCATACCTCCATGCAGGCCCGGCAGGTCCGGCATTCCCAGATGGCGTCGGTCTCGATGGCGTTGCCCACGATCAGCCGCGGTTCGGCCGGGGCCTCTCCGTTGGCGCCAGCCCCGCCAAGGCGGGGCGAGTTCTTGGGGTCGAGCGCGAACTTTTTCATGTCCTGGATGAACTTTTTGGGGGAGAGCGGGTGCTGGTTCAGGTGGACGGGGCAGTTGTCCTGGCAGCGGCCGCAGCGGAGGCAGGCCTCGTAGTCCAGCCGGTTCTTCCAGGTCAGGTCCTTGACCGAGCTTGCGCCCACGTTGAAGTTCTCCGCGGCCTTCTCGTCGTTGAGCATGGCCTCGATGTCCACCCGGGGCAGCTCGCCCTTGAGCCCCGTCCAGGAGAAGAAAATGTTGAGCGGGGTGGTGATGATGTGGAGCATCTTGGTATAGGGGAAAGCCGCGATCATGGCGAACATGATTGCGAAATGGAACCACCAGAGCGACTGGTAAATCCGGGTGACGGTTGACTCGTCGAGGCTGCCCATTCCCATGGCCACCACGTATCCGACCGGGGACCACTTGGCCCACGGGTCGCCGGCGTAATGGATCCTCATGCCTTCCAGCAGAAAGCCGGTGATGACAATGGCGAGGATGAGCGCCAGGAAGAACGCGTCATCCCAGGTGTTGTCCAGGCGGTCGGGCTTGATGATGTAGCGGCGGATGACGGCGATCATTACCCCGAGGAAAACCGCGGCTCCGGCGAGGTCGGAGAAGAGAGTGAGGCCGAGGTATAGCGGGCCTTTGTAGAGCGAGACGCCGAAGTCCGCGTGCACGAAGATGACCGCGGTGGTGATCATGAGCATGATCCAGGACCAGAAGATGAGCACGTGCATGACTCCCGGGACCTTGTCGCTCAGCACCCGGGCCTGGAGGGGCACGTCCCAGACAAAAAGCTTGACCCGCTCAAACCAGTTCCCGAACCGCTTGTTGTCCGGAGCGCCGTTCCAGATGAACATGAATTTCTTGTAGAAGCCGTAAGCGGCCAGCCCCAGGGCGATCAAGGCCATCGGATAAATCATGAACTTGTACGGCGAGCTGATGTGCCAGTACATCACCCTTTGTGGAACGTCGCTTGGCAAGGTTTCCATCATTTTGGTTTCCTCCTATTCCCTCGCACTACCGGAAATTGACAACCACCCTGCCGCGCCCCGGATCAGGCAGCGGCCTCGCCCCGGCCCTTCTTGACGCCGGCTTTTTCGCGCGCAACCGCTCTCTGCTTTTCCGCCAGGGAGCCCATGTACCGGTGCCGCACCTGCTGGCTCACGCAGTCCCAGAGACAGGAACTGGCCACCAGCTCCATGTCCTTGCGCTCAAGCTCGGCCATGAAGGGCTTCAGTTCCTTCATCTTGCGCGAGAGCGACCACACCCGCTCCACCAGCACCGTGTTGCAGCGCTCCTTGCAGTCAAGCAGCTTCTGCACTCCCGGACGGTTCATGAAATCAGCAACGTAATGCTCGTCCTCAAATACGCAGACCAATTCCAGGCCTTCCTTCTCGCAGTACTTGACCATCCGGGCCCGTTGGTCTTCCTTGGTGATCACCAGGCCGGTGCCTTCGATGGGGATGTCACAAACATAACCAACCGCTCTCTTCACCTGCTTCATCTTAGCCCTCCTTAGTCTTTAAAACTTCTTTCATTCCGCTTATAATTACTATCAAACTCCATGCCAAATTCTTGACAGGACCTGAGCGGCATTCATATCCCGTTGAAAAATCAAAGAAATTGAGCTAAAAAATATTTTCATGGGACTGCAAGCTCAGGAAAAATTTTTTGTTCCGTATATTTTTCCGATACAAACCCAGCTCGTCTATTAATTTGATACGTGGTCTAATTTAATGATTTAATTGAATTTTATGAGCGCGAAATCTTTTGATACAAAAAAGCTTCTGAACCGGCCGGTGTATAGGAAAACGATACAATACGGTTGACTTTGTGGCGCGAATCGTCTTAAATAAACAGAGGAGAAGTAACTGACCGATGCCGATTCGTCCGTCTGAAGATGAATTATTAGCCCGGCTGAGGTGGTTTGTCGGGTTGCGCTGGCTGTTTCTGGCCGGCCTGGCCGGGGTGCTCTTTTTCGCGGTGAAGATTTTTGATCTTGAGATGAAGGTGAGACTCATTCTGGTGGTTGCCTGCATCGTGATGCTTTACAACCTGGGGTTCTACATTTTCCACCGTTATTACCGCGAGCAGGGACGAGACGCCGCGTTCCGGGGCTTAAGGCTGGAGTCAAACCTGCAAGTAGGGTTTGACCTCCTGGCCCTGGTTTTCCTGGTCCATTTCACCGGCGGGATCGAGAACCCGTTTATTTTCTTTTTCATCTTCCACATGATCATGGGCAGCATTTTGCTTTTCCGGCGGGACATCTGGTATCACGCGGTCTGGGCCTCCTCGGTCCTGCTCCTGCTCCTGGCGCTCTCGTACTTCCAAGTCATCCCGCACTACCACATCAAGGGGTTCGCAACCGACGACCTCTGGAAAAACACGCCCTACCTCTGGGCCGGAGCAGTGAGCTTTTTCGCCACCATCTTCATGGCGGTGTTTCTCACCGACTCCATCGCCCGCTCGCTTAGAAAGCGCGAGAAAGAACTGCTCCTGATCAAGACCCAGCTCGAAAAAAAGAGCCACGAACTGGGCGTGGCCAACCAGGAGTTGATCCGGAAGCAGAGCCTGCTCATCCAGTCGGAAAAGCTGGCCTCCCTGGGAAAACTCTCAGCCGGGGTCGCCCACGAGTTGAACAACCCCCTGACCGGCATTCTCAATTTTTCCAGCTTCATCAAGGACGCCTGCCGGGGACAGCAGGCGCTCGAGCGCGACATCGACGTTGTGATCCGCGAGACCGAGCGCTGCAGGAAGATCATCAAGGGCCTGCTCGACTTCGCCCGGCAGAGCCAGCCGGAGGAAAAGAAGGACGACATCCTGGCGGTGCTGAAGAAGACGGTGTCGCTGGTTGAGAACCACAAGGACTTCAAGAACGTGGAGATCGTCAAGGATTTCTCCGCGTCGCTTCCGCTGATCATGTTTGACAAGGACCAGGTGCAGCAGGTGTTCATGAACCTGATCGTCAACGCCCAGGAGGCCATGCCCGAGGGCGGGAAACTCTACATCCGGGCGGGGGTGAGCGCGGACCGCAAGTCGGTTGAGATCGAGTTCACGGACACGGGCGCGGGGATTCTTGAGGAAAACCTGGACAAGATCTTTGATCCGTTCTTCACGACCAAGGAGATGGGCACGGGGCTGGGGCTTTCCATCAGCCTGGGCATCATTGAAAACCACGGGGGCAAGCTGGATGTTAAAAGCCGGCCCGGCCAGGGCGCCACCTTTCACGTCCGGCTGCCGGTGGAGAAGGAAGGAGAGTATCTGTGAGCGAAGTAAATATCATGGTGGTTGACGACGAGGAGGTTGTGCTCGAGAGCTGCGAGCGGGCGCTCAAGAACCAGGGGTACAAGGTGTCCAAGGCGCAGAGCGTTGACCGCGCCCTGGAGCAGCTTTCGCAAAAAGTCTTTGACGTGGTGATCGTTGACCTGGTCATGCCCAAGAAGGGCGGCATGGAGCTGTTGAAGACCATCAAGCAGAGTTATCCCGCGACCCAGGCGGTCATGATCACCGGCTACTCTTCCATCAATACCGCGGTCGAGTCGATCAAGCTCGGCGCGTTCGATTACCTGGCCAAGCCCTTCACCCCCTCGGAACTGGTCATGACCGTGCAAAAGGCCCTGGAGGAGCGGGGGAGGACCGTGTTCCCGGTGGCGGACCGGGAAAGCAGCGGGCAGATGATCTTCGATAACCTGATCGGCAACTCTCCGAAAATGTTCGAAGTGTTCAAGCTGATCAGCAAGGTCGCGGCCACCGACACCACCGTGCTGGTCATCGGCGAGAGCGGCACCGGCAAGGAACTGGTCGCCCGCGCCATCCACAACAACAGCGCGCGCAAGGACAGCAACTTCGTCACCGTGGACTGCCTGTCGCTCACCTCCACCCTCCTGGAAAGCGAATTGTTCGGACACATCAAGGGCTCTTTCACCGGCGCAACCTCGACCAAGGCCGGATTCTTCGAAGTCGCCAACAAGGGGACCATGTTCCTGGATGAGATCGGGGACTTGAACTTCGACCTCCAGGGCAAACTGCTGCGCGTGATCCAGGAGCGAAAATATATTCCGGTCGGAGGCACCGAGCCGAGGGAAACCGACATCCGGCTGATCACCGCCACCAACAAGAACCTCAAAAAAATGGTGGAGACCGGGACCTTCCGGGAGGACCTGTTCTACCGGCTCTACGTGGTTCCCATCTTCATGCCCCCGCTGCGCGAGCGCAAGGAAGACACCCCCATCCTGGTTGACCATTTCCTCAGGAAGTTCGCCGAGCGGCATCACCGCGGCGGTCTCCGGGTTTCGGAAAAGGCCCTGAGGAGTCTTTTGTCCTACCAGTGGCCGGGGAACATCCGGGAGCTGGAAAACACCATGGAGCGCGCGGTGGTCAGCGCCGAGGGAGCGGAGATCATGAACCACGACCTGCCCCAGACCATCCAGAAATTCGCCGCGGAATCCAACGGAATTCCGCCCGGGAACATCGAGGACCTGAAAAGGATCAAAAAGGAACTGCGCGAAAAAGCCATCGAGGACGTCGAAAAGGAATTCGTGATCAACTCGCTTTCAACCAACGACTGGAGCGTGAGCAAGGCCGCCAAGGCCGTGGGCATGCAGCGAACCAACTTCTACCGCCTGATCCGCAAATACAACATCACCCTGCCCAAGGGCAGGGAGGGGCAGGAGGAGGAAGAATAGAATTATTCCGGAGTTCCAAGGTTCCGCGGTTTCGGGATTTCCCCCTTGGCGCTTTTTGGCCCTCACTAATGAGGATGTGATTATTTATGTCATCCCCTTTGCATGCCCGGTCCCAGGCGCTATAATTTCCATGAAAGCCCATGAAGCAGAAGATTAAAATCAATCGCAAAAAAATTACCGAATTTTGCAGGAAAAACCATATTAGCAAGCTCTCGCTATTCGGCTCCGTGTTGCGGGATGATTTCGGGCCAAAGAGCGACGTGGACGTGCTGGTGGAATTTGAGCCGGGAGCAGTGGTCGGCCTGATCAGGCTCGCGGGCATGGAAAATGAACTGTCCAAGATACTGGGAAGAAAAGTGGACCTCAGGACCGCTCAAGACCTATCCATCTACTTCCGGGACGAGGTAGCCAAGTCGGCAAAGGTGGCGTATGCGCAGAGATGATCTTGTGCGGCTGACGCATATGTTGCAGGCCGCCAAGGACGCGATGGAATTCGCAAAGGGCAAGAGCCGCGAAGATTTGAATAATGATCGGATGCTTGTGCTTTCCCTCGTAAAGTCCATAGAAATCATCGGCGAAGCCGCGGCCAAGGTTTCCGCGGAAACGCGCAGACAGGCGCGCCAGATACCATGGAAAGACATCGTGGCAATGCGGAACCGATTGATCCACGTCTATTACAGTATCGACCTCGACCGCGTTTGGGATACCGTCAGAGCGGACCTCCCGCCGCTCATAGCGAAGCTTCAAGAAATAATTGCTCGAGAAGAACTCCTTATCGCAAGGCCCAAAACCTGACCGCGGCCCGTGACATCCCTGACCGGATTCACCAATTTCACCGGCTTTGCCGGCTTCCCCGACGGCCTGATTTATTATATAATAGCAACAACAGGGGGCGGGCAAGGAGAGGATAATGAAGCAGTGGCTTGTTTGGTCATCCGCGGCGGTTTTGGCGGCGCTCTGCCTTTTGCTTTCCTGCGGCGGGAGCAAAGAGAGCAGCGAAGAATGCATTGACCGGGACCGCGACGGTTACGGCTCCGGCTGCTCGCGCGGCGGCGACTGCAACGACTTCAGCGCCTACATCAATCCCGGCGCGCTGGAAGTCTGCGACGGGATTGACAACAACTGCAGCAACGGGAAGGACGAGAAGCTGGCGATAACCTTTACGGACCAGGATTTAGAGGCCGCTTTGCTCTCGAAAATGGGCCCACTTCCCGGCAACACCATTTACAACAATGACTTCTGCGACCACGTGACAACGTTGCTCGACCTGGATTATGCCGAGATTGATTCTCTCAACGGCCTGGAATATGGCGCTGCCGTGCTGCTTGTGCTTTCCTCGAGCAACAACAACATCACCAATCTCGCGCCCCTGGCTTCCCTATACAACCTGCAGGCGCTGACTCTCGACAATAATGCCCTGCTCGCCGACCTCGGCCCGCTTGCCAAACTGGCCAACCTGACCGCGCTGTCCGTTCAGAATTGCAATGTCTCAAGCCTGAAACCGATCTACGACAACACCTCCTTCGGCGCCGGCGACACCCTGGACGTGACCGGCAACCCGCTGGATTACGCGTCCTGCTGCACCTACATCCCGGCCCTGAAAGACCGCGGGGCAACGGTTGAAGACGGAGGATATTGCGCGGTTCACGCTTGCCCGTAGTAAACGCAAATAGCTTCGAGCGGAGCCAAGGCGTTGTCTGCGGACAGGAGTGTCCGCAGCACGAAAATCGGCAGCGGATCCGGGCGGCAAAGCGCTCTTCTTTGCGGGAGCGGCACTGTTGTGTTAAATTTTGAGGGACGCGAGGAGGGGATGAATGCCGAAAGTGGCCGTGATCATGGGGAGCGATTCGGATTTGGAGATCATGCAGTTGTGCCTGGAGCAGTTGAAGGTCCTGGGGATTGATTATGAGGTGCGGGTCTTGAGCGCGCACCGCACGCCGGAGGCGCTCAAGAAATACGTGAAGTCGGTTGAGAAAAAGGGGGTGAAGATTTTCATCGCCGGGGCCGGGCTGGCCGCGCACCTGCCCGGAGCGATCGCGAGCTACACCATTTTTCCGGTGGTGGGCGTTCCTCTTTCCGGCCTGGCCGGGGGCATGGACGCGCTGCTCAGCATGGTGCAGATGCCGGGCGGCATCCCGGTGGCGACCATGGCCGTCGGGAAGCCGGGCGCCAAAAACGCGGCGCTCTTCGCGGCCCAGGTGCTGGCCCTGAGCGAACCCAGGCTGGTCCGGAAACTCAAGGACCTGCGCGTGAAGATGAAGAAGGAAGTGGCGCAGAAGGAAAAGAAGCTGCACGAACTGCTGGGCAAGTGAGAAGATGAGGACCCTTCCCGGCTGCATCCCCTGTCTGGTGCAAATGGCGATCACCACCGCGAAGATGGGCGGGGCCAAGGACCCGGAGTTGCTGGAAGCGGCCCGGGCCGCGGCCCGGGTATTGTCCGAAGCCGATTTCCGCCGGCCGGCGCCTTACTTTTCCGAGCCGATCCTTAAGCGGGTCTATGCCATCATCCAAAATCCCGACCCGTTCCTCAAAGCCAAAAGCGACTCCAACAAGATCGGCGCCCGGCTTGCGGACGAACTGGCCCGGCCGTTTGTGAACGCGGGAAATTCCGACAAGGACCGCGTTTTGCGCGGCATCCGCGCGGCCATTGCCGGCAACGTTGCGGACTACGCGGTTGACCCGGAGCTGGGCGGTTCCGAGGAAGGCAAAATTCGTTCCGCGTTCCAGCTGGAATTCTCTGTGAACGATTTTGAGGCCTTTTATGAGAAATTGCTCCGGTCTAAAAATATTCTTTTCCTGTGCGACAACGCTGGCGAGGTCGCGTTTGACCGGGTGCTGATTGAGGAATTTTCCCGGCTGGGGAAAAAGACGGTTGTGGCGGTTAAGTCCGGTCCCGCGCTCAATGACGCCTTGATGGCGGACGCATTGGAGGTCGGCCTGGACAAGTCGCCATCGGTCAGCCTGATCGCAACCGGCCAGTCGCGCATGGGGATCGACCTGGAAAGCGCCGGCCCGGAATTCCAATCCGCTTGGGCCGGGTCGGAACTGGTGCTGGCCAAGGGGCAAGCCAATTTCGAATCGCTCGCGGGCGTGAATGGAAAAATATTTTTTCTCACCCTGGTCAAGTGCAAGGCCCTGGAGGCCGCGCTCGGGCTGAAAAAGGGCGGCGCGGTTTTCATGGCGGGGAAGACCTTCAATGAGCAATTTGGTTTTATTGACTGAACGCAATTTCGACGAACTGGTCGCGCAAGCGGTCCAGGCTCTTGGCCGCGGGGCCGTGATCGGGTATCCCACGGAGACTCTTTACGGCCTGGGGGTTCTGGCGGGCAGGGCGGACGCGGTTTTGCGGTTGCGCAAGCTCAAGGGCAAGCGCGAGCCGATGCCGGCGCTGGTGAGCGGAGTCGAGATGGCCTCTCGTTACGCCCTGATTGACGAGCGCGGGGCCAGGCTGATCAAGCGTTACTGGCCCGGGCCGCTGACCTTGATTTTCAATCCCTCGTCGGATATTCTAGCTCCGGTCCAAGGCGACGCCCCGGGCGCGGCCATGAGGCGCAGCTCGGAATTGTTCGCGCAGTCGCTGGTGGTTTTGGCCAACGAGCCGGTCGCCTCCACCAGCGCCAACCGCGGAGGGAAAGAGCCGCTTGAGACCGCGGAGGAGATCGCCGGGGAGTTCGGCAACGAGTTGGACCTGATCATAGACGCCGGTCCCAGGCGGGGCATGGCTTCAACCGTGATCGACCTCACCGGGCCTGAGCTCAAGCTGGTCCGGGAAGGCGCCATAAAATTTGAGGAGATAGTCAAGGTGTCCAATGGCTAGGATCAAACCTTTTCGCGCGACTTATTTCAACCCGCAAATCGCGGGCGACATTTCCAGGCTGGTCTCGCCCCCTTACGACGTGATCAGCCCGGAGGAGGCCCGGGCGCTCCGCGCCGGGAGTTTGCATAACACCATCCACATCGAGCTGGGCGAGCCGGGCGACGCGGACTTTTACCGCAAGGCCGCGGAACTGATTCTAGCCTGGCAGAGGCAAGGCGTGCTCAAGTCCGCGGACCGGCCCGCGATCTATTTTTACCAGACTGAGTTTTCCTACCACATGGCCGGCCGGGACCGGAAGGTCAGGCGCCGCGGTTTTTTCGCCCTGCTCGGGGTATCGGACTATGAGCAGGGGGAGGTGCTGCGCCACGAGCATACGCTTTCGGGTCCCAAGCAGGACCGTTTGCAGCTTTTGCGCGCGACCCGGACCAACATCTCCCCGATCTTCGTGCTTTACAAGGACCCGGGGTTGGGCCTGGTCAAGGGCCTTGCCCGGGCCAAGCAGGTTGAGCCGGTGTTCGAGCTGACCGATGACAAGGGGGTAAGCCACAAGCTGTTCGGCGTGGACGATCCGAAAGTGGTTGAGAAAGTGGCCGCGGAACTCGCCAAGAAGCCGGTTTACATCGCGGACGGCCACCACCGCTACGAGACCGCGCTCAACTTCAGCAAGGAACTGGCCGCGGCCGGAGACCCCATGGCCGCTTCCGCGGCATGGGTGATGACCTATTTCTGTCCGGTGGAGGACCCGGGCCTGGTCATTTTGCCCTATCACCGGCTGGTGCGGAACATGCCCGCGGACAGAATCGCCGGCTTCATGGAGCGCGTCCGGATGAATTTCCAGACGGAGCTGATCGCCGACCGTTTTAGCCGGCGGAACACGGCCGAAGTATTCCAAGCCCTGGACGCTTCCGGCAAGAGCCGCGCGCTGGTCATGATCGATGATTCGCGCAAGGCCTGGATGCTCAAGCTCAAGCGCGGCGTGGCCAAGGATTTCAAGGCCAAGCTGGACGTGGAAATTTTAAAGGAGTTGGTGCTTGAGCAAGGCCTGCGGATCAGCCGGCAGGAGATCACGGACAAGAACCACGTTGCCTACGAGACCAAGGAGGAACTGATCCTCAAGCGCCTTTCCAGCGAGGACTTCCAGTTTGCGTTTTTGCTCCGACCGCTGGCCGTGGACAAGGTGATCGCGCGCGCGGATGCGGGAGGGGTCATGCCCCAGAAGAGCACTTATTTTTATCCCAAGTTGCCCAGCGGCCTGGTCTTCCGCAAGATGGTTCCCGGCCGAGACATCAGTTGAGCATGCGCAAGGTTCTGTTCATATCCCCTTATTTTCCGCCCCTGGGTGGCTCCGGTGTTTTCCGGGTTCAAAGACTGGTTAAATACTTGCCCGAGTTCGGCTTCCAACCCGTGGTGGTTCATTACCAAGGCGTTCCCGGAGAGGTTGAAGACCCGGGACTGGTGGAGGAACTGAAGCCGGGGCTGATCAGCTATCCGGTGAAATTCATTGAGCCGAGTGCAAGAGGGATCAGGCAATGGCTGGGGAAAAAGCCTTTGGGCCCGGCCCGGCCGGCGGAAGCGGGACAGTCGCGGTCCGGGCTGCTCAAGGGTCTGGCTGCTTCAGTGAGGGACCGGGTCTTGGTCCCGAACCTGTCGGTGACCTGGCTCCTGACCGTGATCCCCGCCCTGAAACCAATCATTGACCGGCACAAGCCCGAAGCGGTCTTCACAACCTCGTCCCCCGAAGTCTCCAACCTGATCGGATGGCATCTCAAGAGAAAATACCAACTGCCCTGGATCGCCGACTTCCGCGACCCCTGGACCGACTCCGTCAAAGTCCCAAAACTCGTGTTCCCGTTCAGCGCCCTGGAAAAATATATGGAGCGCAAAACCCTCGGCCTCGCCGAATTCGTCACCGCTTATAGCAGCGGCCTGGCCGGAATGCTCCGCAAAAAAGCGCCCGCGGCAGACCCGGAAAAATTCATCACCCTGGGACCCGCGGTGGACGCCGCAAAGTTCGACGCAATCGAAAAATCCGCCGCCAAATACGACTTCCTCTATACCGGATACATCGACCGGCTTTATCCCCGCGAATTTTTCACCGCGGTCGAGGAACTAAACTACAAGCGCTCCCAGGAATCCAAGCCGCTGCTCATGGTCGGGCTGGCCGGCAAAGTTGCCCCCCTGACCAAAGAATTTTTCCAAAAATTCAGGGAGCAGGGATGGCTCCAAATCCTAGGTTACATCCCCCACAACCAGACCATCGGCCTGGTCAAATCCGCCAAAGTCCTGGTCCTCATCCACCCCCGGCTTGACTGGTGGGTGCCCGGAAAAATCGCCGAATACCTTTACAGCGGAAAGCCCATACTGGCCGTGGTAGGCGAGGGCGAACTCAAAGAGACCATGAAAAGATTCGACCGGGTCATGCTCCTGCCTGATGACCGCAACCAAATAGCGGCCCAACTGGAAAAGGCGCTTGCCATGCCCGAAGCCCCGCGTTCCCTGCCCCGCGAGTTCACCGCCCAGGGCCAGGCGGAAATAGTGGCAGGCCTGATTGAAAAGGCGATTTCCGCTCAAACGCGGAATTAGGGGCCAGGAATTCGGAACTCGGAAAATTTCGCGCGGGAAACTGAGATCCAATTAGAAAAACGGCGATTTTCAGGCCAAACGCGAGAAAACAAGAGAAAATCACACTGAATCGGCTTTGACAGCTCCCTGCCGGTATGCTATGCAGAGATCGATTTAAACCTGAAGTTCTTTGTAATATTCCATCCCAATTATTCGCGCTCCGAAAAGGTCAAAACCATGATGATTCATGAATTTTTCGGGAGGGGCAAATGAGAGAAAAGGGCAGAGCGGCAAATGTTTTGGGGAGTCTGGCAATTTGTCTGGGCACGGCATTCCTGCTGGCTTTTTTCAGTTTGGCCGCGCAAGGGGCTGCAAAGCTCGAAACAGTCCAGAACGACCCATACAACATCACCGTCCAGCTTTCGATTGATGACGTTGGCGTGAACAAGATCATCGCCGAGGATGGAGTTTACCACCAGTTAATGGTTGAGGACTTGGGCGTTTCCCAGGAAGTGGGCAAGCCTGAGGTCCCGGTCAAGACCATTTTCCTGGAAATACCCTATGGCGTGAACCCAACGGCCAAGGTGGTCAATGAGGCGTGGGTGTCCAAGGGCACGGGCTTCCGGGTTTATCCCCACCAGCCGCCAGCCTCGCCTTCCTTAAAGCTACCTCCGTTCACGATCGACCAGGAATATTATGACAGCGGGAAAAGCTATCCCTCCAAGGGCTTTCAAATTTCTGAGGATGGATTTATTCGTGGCAGGAGGGTGATATTACTAAAAATTTTTCCGGTCAGGTTTAATCCGCGGACTGGCGAAGTGGACTATGCGCGCTATATGGAAATCCGGGTCAGCATGCACGGCAAAATCGATGCGGAAGGAGAAGTCCGCAAGGCCAAGCTCTTCGCGCCCGGGTTTAATGCAATTTCCAAGCGGCTGATCAAGAACTACGACTACGCCAACAAAAATTTGGAGGACCTTTCCCGGCCCAAAAGCGGGGATCAAATCCAGCCGTTAATGCTCCTGGAAGGCGAAGTGATGTGTCAGGAACTAACCTCCAACGATCCGGGCGCGGACTATTTGATCATCGTTGCTGACGATCTTGTGAACTCGGTCCTCCCCCTGGACGAATGGACGACCCTGAAAGGCTATAAAACCCTCACCCTGCCAATGAGCAAAATAGGGACCACGTCCGCGGACGTGAAGGACTGTATCCAGAATTTTTACGACAATTTGAGCCCGAAACCGTCGTATGTGTTATTAGTAGGAGATACCCAGCATGTGCCACCGAATATGCTAGATTCCTTTTATGGTGAGTATCTCTTTCCCTCTGATTTTCCATATTCTTTGGTTGACGGCGAGGACAAGTTTCCTGATCTTACGCTGGGCAGGATTGCGGTCAGTTCCGCGGATACCTGCACAATTGTGGTTAACAAGATATTGAAATATGACCGGCATCCGGACATGGGCGCATGGTACAAGAAGGCGCTGGTTACCGCGCAGTGGGAAGATGACGAATATCAGTGTGAAGATGGATGGGATTTTGTGAGTACTGCGGCGCCAATTGTGGAATTTTTCGAAAACAAACTTAATTGGGACGTGCACAAATCATTCGTATCTGTTTTCAAGATCGATGGACTTCCATGCAAACCTGCTTATTACTATCATTACCACGTACTAAACCCATTTGCTCCTGAGACAAGTGTTGCGCCCAATTTCGTGAATGATGTAGTATTTGATTATGATACGGCAACAACAAAAATTTTAGAAGCCTACAATGAAGGCATGGGATTTGTCTACCATGTAGATCACGGTGGTGGAGATCAGATTGTGAATCCGCCATTCGGTTACTCCACGGTTGATTTATTACAAAACGGATATATGACGCCCGTGGTCTACATCGATGCTTGTTTAACCGGCAAGTTTGATTATGATGACAACTTTACAGAATACCTTCTGGAATATAGTGGAGGAGGAGCAGTGGGAACTATTGGGGCATCTGACGTTATGTCTGTAATGAACCTTATCGGCCCCGCTTTCATATCCGCATTATGGCCTGATTTCCCTATGGGTGAGATCAACAACATATATCCTATCACCCATATTCCGGCAGAAGCTTTAAATTATGGCAGATATTATGAAATTTCGACTCATGGAGATTGGGAGGTTGATATAATCCATTGGTTTGGCGACCCGGCGATGATGATCCGGACCGCGACTCCGCACCATTTGACCACGTACTACTCCAGCAGCTCGCCGATAATTGGCCTCACTGATACGGAATTTTCGGTTGTTGCAAGCTTGGACGGGGCAAGGGTTGCACTCGTGCAGAATGGCGAGGTGCTTGGGACGGCCGAGGTTTCCGGTGGAATCGCCACTGTCCCCATAGATTTGGGGTTGGCCGAACCCGGTCCCGTGCATCTGACCATAACCGGGTATAATGCCGTGCCTGCGGAGAGAGTTGTCAGCCGGGGAGTGACCTATGACGGCTTTATCACCTGGATGAGGAATATCTATCCTTCGTGGCATACCGCGGCCGAGGTTGTCATGGGAGATTCGTGTTTTGCGGGGGAAGGGTATTTGTATGTTGACTTGTATGTGGATGGATCGTGGGAGCAAGAGCTTTTACTTTCTGAAAATCCGGCAAATAGCGGAATTTTTAAATGGTGGGTGAGCCTGGATGCACTGGGAGTTGTCGATGGGGATACGCTGAGGTTGGAATATACCGACCCCGATGACGGAAAAGGCGGATACGATGTTCCCAAGTATGACGTCATCACGATCGACAGCGATGACGACGCTCCGCTATTTGACGGCTTGAAACAGGCGGTGGCCGGAGACGGCTCGATAGAGTTATTTTGGGACGCGGCGACCAGCGGTTCTCAGCCTATTTATAATATTTATCGAGGAACCTCTCATTGGGGGCAAGACTTTAACGCGCCCATCGGGTATACCGATCAGCTAAGTTACAAGGATGAGACTGCAACCAATGGCACTATCTATTACTATGTCGTGAGAGCAATGGATGCCCTGGGCAATGAAGACGACAATTTTATAGAGAAATCCACCAGAGCCCAGGAAACGGAAATCATTTATAATTTTCCGCTCGATACTGACCCGGGATGGACGGCGAAATACGACTGGGAATTCGGGCAGCCCACAGGAGAAGGCAGCTACAATGGAGACCCTACCAGCGGATACAGCGGAAATAATGTATATGGGACAAATTTGAATGGAGATTATTCCATATTATCCTATCTTGGGGATGAAACGAATCTTACGACCAATGCGCTTGACCTCAGTGGTTATTCGAACGTTCATCTGTCATTCTGGCGGTGGCTGGGGATTGATAACCAATTGGCGTACGTCGAAGTTTCGAACGACGGAGCCAGTTGGCAGGAAGTATGGACTAATGGGGGCTGGATAAATGATGAGAGTTGGAATCAGATAGACTTGGATATATCGCGGGTTGCAGATGGCCATGACGGCGTTTATATCAGGTGGGGCATAAAGAAATTTTTTCCCGGCGCCGAGTTTGAATTGCCGGGATGGAATATCGATGATATTCAGATCACGGGAGTTCCCAACAATTCCACAAGCGGGACTCTTTTCTGGGAAAAAGATTATTTCAACCTGACGGAAAATGCCGGGATAAGAATCTGGGACCTGGACGTTCCTTGGGGATGCGAGGTTTATGCCTGGAACGTGACCAAGAATGGCTCGATGATATTCGTCGGGATGGCTGAAAATCCCGAGGATTCCGGCAGGTTTTACGGAACGATTGACCTTGATGATCCTCAGGGCCTGGACGCTGATGAAGGCGATGAAATCGGCGTCAAGTATTATGAATATGGCGGCCAAACTCATTATGATTATGCTCATGTTAGATACACTGACCTTAATTTTGAGGGGCTTTCCAAGATCAGCGCCGGCGATGGTTTTGTTTATTTGTCCTGGAATCCGGCCACAACCGCCATGACCCCGGTAATTTATCATATTTATCGCTCGGAAACTCAAGGCAACCAGAATTTTGACAATCCAATTGCAACCACGACTTCACTCAATTTTATTGATGATAATGTCATTAATTGCCAGACCTACTACTACGTTGTCCGCGCAAAAGATGCATCGGGATTGGAAGACACAAATACTGAGGAGCTTTTTGCAATGGCGGTGCCTTTAAGGACATTTGCAAATGCATATGCAGCGTACACGACTATTGTCGGGGGGGTTATTTCGGTTGACGCAACACAAGGCGAATACATATATGTGGTGACCCCATACCGTATTATGTCATATAAATTACTGGGACCGGATAATTTTCTATATGTCGATTCTGCAATCACAGGTTGGTTGGCCAAGGATGTTTTTATAGGCGGCAATTTTGCGTATACGGTTAGTGACAGGGGTTTGACAAAAATTAACATCTCAAATCCGCAAAGCCTTGATGTGGTTACCATCTACGATAATCCTCATGCAAGCGGGGTTTTCGTTCTTGGGAATTATGCCTATGTCGCCAACGGTCCAAGCGGCCTATTAATTTTTGACGTATCGAACCCGAATCCATCTGCGCCCATAGGTTCTTACGCCACCAACGGATATTCATTCGGTTTGTACGTGAAGGCTGTGGGTTCTGATACCTATGCTTATGTAGCCGATAAGAACGGACTTTATGTAATCGATGTGACCGATCCAGAGGATCCCGTCTTGGCGGGCCATTCTTCAACCGCAGGAGCGGCTTGGAAAGTTATTGTAAACGGTAATTATGCATACGTCGGCGACGGATATGGGGTAAAGGTTTTTGATGTAACCAATCCTGCTAATAACCCGACTCTGGTTTCAATCTTTGATATTGGCGGATATGTTTATGACCTCGTGGCAAAAAACAATTATCTATATTTCGGAGGGTTGAGAGGACTGTTTGTGATGGATATTTCGGATCCAAACAACCCTATGTTAGTGGGAAGGGGCGATATGGCGTTCCGAGGTTTCGACATCTCTGATGATTATATATTCTGTGGCTCGAATAGTAGTCTTTATGCACGAAAGATGATTGAACCATTAAGCTCAGATGGCACTGTTGCCTGGGATAAAGACTATTATGGCGTAAGTGAAACGGCGGATATCGAGGTGAAAGACAAGGACCTTGCCTGCCCAGGATTGCAATACGTGGATGCCTGGAGTAGTTCCACGTATCCTGACGGGATTCAAGTCCCCATAACCGTGGACCCGGATTTCCCGGGGATCTTCCATGGAAGTGTTCAATTGTCAACCGATTTAACCGTGGCCAGCGGCGACCTGATTGAAGTTGAGTATATCGATGCTGACGACGGCCAAGCTGGCCAGAATGTTGCTAAGCAAGATTTGGCCACGGTCTTGGATTCGGATGGAGACGGGCTTGATGATTATACCGAAGTTGCTTTGGGCACTGATCCCGATGATCCGGATAGCGATGATGATACACTTTTGGACGGGGAAGAGATTTATACCTGGGACACCGATCCTCTTGACGCCGACTCCGACGATGACGGCCTGACAGATGCGGAAGAGGTTCTGGTATGGTTGACCGATCCTAACGATTCGGATTCGGACGATGACCAGATGCCTGACAACTGGGAAGCAACATACTCTTCGTGCATGACTCCCGATACCTACGATGACCCATCAGGCGATGCGGATAGCGACGGGTTGTTAAATTTTCAAGAATACCAGCAAAGCACAAATCCTTGCCTGGCTGATGAGGATAATGACGGGCTGAATGATTACCAGGAGCTCTATACTTACGGCACCAATCCCCATGTTTATGACAGCGACGGGGACAACCTCAATGATTACCTTGAGGTGATTGTTTATCTTACAAACCCATGGGCCATGGATTCTGACGGCGATGGCCTGATCGATGGCCCGGAAGTAACTATCTACGGAACGGATCCTGCGGATTATGACTCGGACGACGATGGCATGTGGGACGGATGGGAGCTATGGCATAACTTTGATCCTTTGGATGGCAGCGACGGCGCCGAAGACGCTGACAGCGATGATTTGAATAACGTCGGCGAATTCAACGCCGGTGCTGATCCCTGGCTTGCCGATACCGATTACGACGGCATGGGTGACAAGTACGAAGCGGATCATATCGCATGTTTGCATCCCGCTATTTCAGATTATGCTGATGACCCGGATGAAGATTTGCTCACCAATATCGTTGAGCATGACATCTATGACACTAATCCTTGCGAGAAAGACACCGATTCTGATTGGATGGACGACCTTTTTGAGACTCAGCATTCATCCTGCCTGGACGCACTTATAAGCGACAGCGCTTCCGACCCGGATGAAGACGGCATCATGAATTTGCTGGAATATGCACTTGTTTTCACTAACCCATGCAATGAAGATACCGACTACGATGGACTGTCAGACGGTTTCGAGCTGGGTGTGGTCGTGGGCCCCGGAGCTGATGGGGATCTTGATACCACCGCAGACCCCAACGATGTAAACGAGTCCGGCTTGGCCATAAGAATTGGAGAAGATATGGAGCCGAATACAACCGCCCAGGGTGACGACTTGCAGATCATGGCGGTCCCGGCCACCCAGGACCGCTACTTTTTTACCGAGCCGACCATCGCGGATTCTGATGATGATGATATGCCGGACGGCTGGGAAGAATCAAATTCCGAGTGCATGGACCCGACCGTGGATGACGGCACGGAGGATCCGGATGAAGACAGCCGAACCAACTATCAGGAATACATCACCAGCCACGATCCCTGCGCCGAGGACTGATTGCGCATCCGGGGCGGCCATTGCGGCCGCCCCGGATTTCAACTCGGAACGTTCCCCTCTCGCCCCGACTCATTGGGCCAACAGTCGCTGCCTCTGGCCTCCCGGCCGGATTGAGCCTATACTTGGAAAAGCTCGGATAGAATTTTTTGGCCAAAAATTTTTGACAAGCGTCTTGGGAATGGGCTATAATAGCGGAGTTTTTTTGGAAAAGAAGAATTGGCAGGACTTGCTGGTCTTTGGAGCGCTGGGGCTTGAGATTGCCTTTGACGTCTGCATCGGCGCGGTGGCGGGGTATTATTTGGACAGGCGTTTCAACACCCAACCTTGGTTACTGCTGCTGTTCATGTGCTTCGGGATTGCGGCTGCGGCCAAGGCGGTTTGGCGGGACGCGAGGAAGTATCAGAAGCGGTTGAAGGAGCAGCAGAAGGACGAGAAGAAAGACGGGGGCCCGCTCAAGCCATGATGCGGCAGGCGCGAAAACTGGCGCTGGCGGCGACCGCGGTGATAGCGGCCGCGGGCTTGATTGAGTTCTTTGCAAGTTACGGCACGGGCCGGGTGGAGCTTGCCAGGGGAATCGCCTTTGGCGCGGTGATCGCCATCCTGGAATTTGACAGCACGGCGCTGGTGCTGGCGATCCTGTTGCGGAAGAAGTCCAAGCTGTTCTGGGGGGTTCTTCTGGCCGGCAAGTCTCTGCTGGTGCTGGGGCTGGTGGCCGGGGGCATCATGGTTTTGAAAATCAGCGGGCTCGGGTTTATTATCGGCTTCTCGGGCCTGCTCCCGGGAGTGGTCATTGGCAGTGTGTTTATGAAGAGCGATAAAGAGGCGGGGTGATGGGCGAAAAACCGATTTTGATTTTCCAGTTGATCTTCGGCGAGCACGAAGCCGGGGCCGAATTCTGGAAGCCGGTGATCGACCCGGCGCCGCTTTTCCACACCGGGATCGTGTTCCTGATCCTGATCGGGGTGGTGCTGGGCTTCAACCGCGCGATCAAGCGGATGAAGGGCGACCCGGTCCCCACCGGCCGGTTTGACCTGGTCGGCGTGTTTGACGCGCTGATCAGCGGGGTCTTGAGCTTTGAGAAGGACCTGTTCGGACACGAGTGGAAAAAATTCATCACGGTGCCGCTGGCCTTGTTCGTGATCATCTTGTTCAGCAATTTTCTGGGCCTGATCCCCTACTTTGAGCCGTCAACCGCGAACGTCAACACCAACGCGGCCATGGCGGTCTCGGTCTTCATGCTCACCCACATTTACGGGGTCAAGGTTCACGGGCTCGGGTATTTGAAGCAGTTCACGGGCCCGGTCTGGTGGCTGGCGCCTTTGATGATCCCGATTGAAATGATCGGCCACCTGGCGAGGGTCTTGAGCCTGAGCATCCGACTGTTCGGCAACATGTTCGCCGACCACCAGGTGGTGGCCCTGTTCCTGGTCCTGGTCGCGCCCCTGGTCCCCTCGGTGTTTATGGGACTGGGAATCCTGGTCATGGTCATCCAGGCGTTCATCTTCAGCATCCTGAGCGTGGTCTATTTCGCTATGGCGGTCGGCGAAGAACATTGATTTTCAATTCCAGTAAACGAATATTTTTGAAGGAGGGTTATGATGGGTAAGAAGGCGTTGATGTTTGCAATGCTGGCAATGGGGCTGTTGCTGGCGGTGATGGCGAACGCGCAAGAGGCCGCGGCCGCGGCCGGGGAGTTTTCCATGCCCAGCGCGGTTGCGCTTCTGGCCGGGGGCCTTGCGATTGCAGTGGCTGCGTTCGCCGGCGCCCTTGCCCAGGGCCGGACCGCGAGCGCGACCATGGAGGGCATTTCTCGCAACCCGGGAGCGCAGTCCCAGATGTTCGTCCCCTGGATCGTAAGCATGGCCTTCATCGAGTCCCTGGTCATTTACGCCCTGGTCATTGCTTTCATGATCCTGAGCAAGGTCAAATAATCCCGACCTTTTCTTGACAGCAGGGTCATATATCCTAGAATAGCTCGAAGCATACCGGCCGCGGGCGCGGGTTGTCAGGCATCGTGAGGACAAGGAACGCACATGCTGTATGAATACATACCGATTGCTGTGCTGGCGGTGTTCAGTTTCGGGCTGGCGATAGTTTTCACCCTGGCCGCGGTCTATCTGGGTCCGCGCAAGCTCTCGCAGAGCAAGCTGGAGCCGTTCGAGTGCGGCAACCCGAGCTCGGGCCATCCCGGCGCCAGGTTCTCGATCAAGTTCTACGTGGTGGCCGTGCTCTTCGTGGCCTTCGATATCGAAGCCATGTTCTTCTTCCCCTGGGCCGTGGCCCTGCGCGGGCTTTCCCAGGGGGAGGGATTGATCTTCTTCTTCGGCGCGATCGAAATGGGCATATTCCTCTTGGTGCTCGCGCTCGCGCTTTATTACGCCTGGCGCAAGGGTGGCCTGGAATGGGATTAGAGACCGCGCTGGGCGACAACTGGATCACCACCAAAATCGAATTTTTCATCAACTGGGCCAGGAAATACTCCCTTTTCCAGTACCCGTTTATAACCGCCTGCTGCGGCATGGAATACATGAGCACCATGTGCAGCCATTACGACCTCGCCCGCTTCGGCGCGGAATTCACCAGGTTCACCCCCCGCCAGTCCGACCTGCTCCTGGTGGTCGGGACCGTCAACCACAAGCTGGCCCCGATCCTGCGCAAGGTTTACGAGCAGATGACCGAGCCCAAGTGGGTGATCAGCTTCGGCGCCTGCGCCAGCACCGGAGGCTTCTACGATAATTACGCGGTATTGCAGGGCATCGACAAGCTCATCCCGGTTGACGTTTACATCCCGGGCTGCCCGCCCCGCCCGGAAATGGTGCTCGACGCTTTCCTCAAATTGCAGGAAAAAATACAGAAGACCAGATTGATTGAGAGCAAATGAGCCAAATAGTCCTGGACAAGCTTAAGGCTCGTTTCGCCGGGGCCGTGCTCGAAACCCACAGCCGGTTCGGGAACGAGACCGCCTCGGTCAAGCCGGAATCGCTGCTGGAGCTCATGCGTTTTCTCAAAGAGGAACTCGGGTTTGAGATGCTGATGGACTTGTGCGGGGTTGACCATTTTCCGGAGCAGCCCAGGTTTGAGGTCGTTTACCATTTGAAATCGATGAGCCGCGGCTGGCGGGTGCGGGTCAAGGCGCGGGTGCCGGAAGCCTGCCCCGAACTTGACAGTGTGGTTTCGGTCTGGAAGGGCGCCAACTGGTATGAGCGGGAATGCCTTGAGTTTTACGGCATCCGGTTCAAGGGCCATCCGGACCTTCGTCCGCTTTTGCTCTACCCGGAATTTGAGGGATTCCCCCTGCGCAAGGACTATCCCCACAAGAAGCGCCAGCCGCTGGCCCCGCTGCTCAAGCCGGAGAGCCGATGATCAAGCTCAGCGACACCACCAAGGACTTGCATACCCGGTACCTGAGCGTGATGCTCGGGCCGTCTCATCCGGCCATGCACGGCACCATCAGGATGAACCTGGCCCTGGACGGGGAAACCCTGATCGATATCGATGTTGACCCCGGGTACCTCCACCGCGGGTTTGAAAAGGAGTGCGAGGACCACACCTGGAACCAGTGCGTGACCTACACCGACCGGCTCAATTACGTATCCTCGATCATCAACAACGTCGCTTACGTGATGGCGGTGGAAAAGCTGCTCGGGATCGACTCCAAAATCCCCGAGCGAGCGCTCTGGCTCCGGATGATCCTCTCCGAGGTCTCAAGGGTCACCGACCACCTCACCTGCCTCGCCGGCCTGTGCATGGAGACCGGAGGGTTCACCGCTTTCCTCTATTTCGTCAAGGCCAGGGAATACCTCTACGAAGTTCTCGAAAACGTGACCGGGGCGAGAGTGACTTATTCCTGGACCCGGATCGGCGGGGTGAGGTGGGACGCTCCCGCGGGTTTCGAATCGCAGCTCCGGGACGCAATCAAGAAAGTGCGTCCGGTTTTGAAAGACGTTCACGGCCTGTTCGACAAGAACCGAATTTTCCTGGAGCGGACCGTGAAGGTTGGGGTGATCTCGAAGGAAACCGCGATTGCCTACGGCATCACCGGTCCTTTTTTGCGCTCCACCGGGTTCAGCTACGACGTGCGCAAGGCGCACCCGTATTTGTTCTACCAGGACGTGGACTTTGAGGTCCCGGTGGGAGTGAACGGAGACAACTACGACCGGTATTGGGTGCGGATGCTGGAGATGGAGCAGAGCCTGAGGATCATCGAGCAGGCGCTGGTCAAGCTGCCAGGAGGCCCGGTCATGATTGACGACCCCCGGTTCAAATTCCCGGACAAGGAAAAAGTTTACGGGTCGATTGAAGGCGTGATCAACCACCTGAAGCTGGTTTTTGAGGACGTCAATGTCCCGGCCGGAGAGGTGTATTCGTACGTGGAGAGTCCGAACGGCGAGCTCGGGTTCTACCTCATCTCCAAGGGCGGGAACAAGCCCTGGAAGCTGAGGGTGCATCCCCCGTGCTTCCCGATCATGCAGTCGCTGCCGGAGATTCTGAAAGGACACATGCTCGCGGACATCATCCCCACCTTCGGGGGCGTGAACATGATCGGCGGGGAAATGGACAGATAATGAGAAAAACGAAAAACGAGAAACGATAAACGAGAAACGAGGAATAGCTGAAAGTTGAGATGGCGATAGAGTTTAGCGATAGCGCGAAGCAGGAGCTGGAAGAGATTCTGGGCCGGTACCCCACCCGGCAGGCGGCGCTTTTGCCCGCGCTCCATCTCTTGCAGCGCGAGTTCGGGTGCGTGAGCGACGAGGCCATCGCTTATCTGTCGTCCGTGATGGAGCTTCCCAAGTCGCGGGTTTACGGCGTGGCCGGCTTCTACACCATGTTCCACAATAAGCCGGCGGGCAAGTATTTCATCCAGGTCTGCGCGAACATATCCTGCGCCATGCTGGGCGCGACCGGGCTGTTTAATTACCTTTCGGAGAAGCTGGGGGTAAAGGAAGGCGAGACCACCAAGGACGGAAGGTTTACGCTGGTCAAAGTGGAGTGCCTGGGCGCGTGCGGCGAGGCGCCCATGATGCAGGTCAACGACGATTACCACGGCAACCTGGACCGCAAAAAAGTCGATGAAATCCTGGAAGGGCTGAAATGAAGATATTTCACCGCAAAGAACGCAAAGAACTCAAAGAAGGACAAAAGATCCTGGTTAACCGCAAAGAACGCGAAGAACGCAAAGAATGAATTTATTTTTTGCGGTGAAAAAGGATTTTGAAGATGGATGAAAACGAGTTGAGCAACAAGATAATTGGCGCGGCAATAGAGGTGCACAAGCATCTCGGGCCGGGGCTATTGGAATCGGCTTATGAAGAGTGCATGTGCCATGAACTGTATCTCATGGGCATTCCTTTTGAAAGGCAAAAGAGCATGCCGGTGGAGTATAAGGACATCAAGCTTGATTGCGGTTTTCGTCCCGACTTGATTGTTGAAGAAAAAGTAATTGTGGAAATTAAAGCGACGGACAAATTGGCCAGCATCCATGACGCGCAACTTTTGACCTATCTAAGATTAAGCGGGTTGAAGTTGGGACTGCTCCTGAACTTCAACGCCTATTCAATGAGAGATGGGATCAGGAGACTGGTGTTGGGCCTTGACCAAAAACCCAAATTCCTCATGCTCGTTGATGGAATAGAAAAGGATGAATAGAGGAATGCCAAAAGACATTTTATTTGACCCCAATATTCTTGGCGTCCTTTGCGTTCTTTGCGGTTTAAAAAAGAATGGGAAATGAAGTAAAAATATTGAGCGTCAACTGGGGCAAGCCGGATTCGGCGAGCATCGAGACATACCTCAGCTCGGGGGGCTACAAGGCCGCGGAGAAGGCTCTGGGCATGGACCCGGCCAAGCTGGCGCAGGAAGTTTTGGACGCGGGGCTGCGGGGCAGGGGCGGGGCCGGGTTTTTGGCCGGGCGCAAGTGGCTTTACATGCCCGGGGACAACCGTCCCAAGTATTTGTGCGTGAACGCGGACGAGGGCGAGCCGGGAACGTTCAAGGACCGGGAGATTCTTCGGCGCGACCCGCACATGCTGCTCGAAGGCATGATCATCGCCTGCCGGGCCATGGGCGCGAACAGCGCCTATATTTACCTGCGCGGAGAATTTGCCGAGCCGGCCGAGATTTTGGAACAAGCCGTTGCTCAGGCTTATGCCAAAGGTTTTCTGGGCGAAAGGATTTTTGGAAAAGAGTTCAATTTGAAGGTCTGGGTTCACCGGGGCGCGGGCGCCTACATTTGCGGGGAGGAGACGGCGCTGATCGAGAGCATCGAGGGCCGGCGGGGCCAGCCGCGCATCCGTCCTCCGTACCCGTCCAAGCGCGGGTTGTTTGACCTGCCCACCATTGTGAACAACGTTGAGACCATCGCCTCGGTTCCGTTCATCATCCGCGAGGGCGCGGCAGAGTATCGGAAATACGGCACGGATAATAGCCCGGGCACCAAGCTGTTCTGCGTGTCCGGGCACGTGAACAAGCCCGGGGTTTATGAGCTGCCGCTGGGCTTCCCGCTCATGAGGCTGATTGATGAGTTCGCGGGCGGGGTGAAGAACGGTCTCAAGCTCAAGGCGGTGATCCCGGGCGGGGCATCCACTCCGGTGCTCAAGGCCGAGGAGTGCCGGGAAGTCAAATTGGATTATGAATCGCTTGCGGCCGCGGGCTCCAGTCTTGGGAGCGGCGCGGTGATCGTGATCGCGGAAGGGACCTGCATGCCCAAACTGCTCGAGATACTGGCGCATTTTTACGCGCACGAGTCCTGCGGCCAGTGCACTCCCTGCCGGGAGGGCACGGGCTGGGCCGCTCAAATTTCGGCCCGGGTCCATCGGGGGGACGCGGAGCTCTCCGACATCGACCTGCTTTACAGCCTGGGCGAGGGCATGATCGGCCGGACGATCTGCCCGCTGGCGGACGCGGCCGCGTGTCCGCTCATGACTTTCACGGCCAAGTTCCGGGAAGAATTTGAAGCGCACGTCAAGAACAAGGGCTGCCCGCAGAAGCGGCCGTTCCCGGTGGAGTTTAAATAGTTTGTGTGCGGGCGAGGGCGCCCGCACCCCTAAAAGAAAGAAATATGGCGCAAGTTAAAATAAGGATCGACGGCCAAGAACTCGCGGTTGAGCAGGGCAAGACCGTGCTCCAGGCCGCGCTCGATGCCGGAATTTACATACCGCATTTCTGCTATCACAAGCATTTGCCAATCCGCGGCAGTTGCAGGATGTGCCTGGTCTGGATCGAGAAGACGCCCAAGCTGCAGGCCGCCTGCTCCACGCCGGTGGCGGAGGGGATGGCGGTCGAGACCGGGAACGACGAGGTGAAGAAGGCCCGGCAGTCGGTGCTGGAGTTCATGCTCAAGAACCATCCGGTCGACTGTCCGATCTGCGACAAGGCCGGGGAATGCGCGCTGCAGGACTATTACATGGACTACGACGCGCGGGAAAGCCGGCTGAGTTACCGCGACAAGAAGGTCAAAAAGGGCAAGCGCCTGGTTATGGGCCCGACCCTGGTTTTGGACCAGGAGCGCTGCATTCTATGCCACCGCTGCATCAGGTTCATGCGCGATCTCGCCAGGAACGAGTGCCTGACCGACGCCCGGCGCGCGGACCGGACCGTGATCACCGCCTTCCCGGGAGAGCAGGTCATTGACCCCTATTCGCTCAACCTGACCGACATCTGCCCGGTCGGCGCCTGGACCGCAAGGCATTTCCGGTTCAAAAAACGCGTGTGGCTCCTCACCGGCTCGCCCTCGGTCTGCACGGCATGCGCCCGGGGATGCAACGTGTTCCTGGACCACGAGAAGAATATCGTTTACCGGATGCGGCCGCGCGAAAGCGTTGTCAACCGGACCTGGCTTTGCGATGAAGGACGGCTTTCCTTCCAGGCCATAAACGGGAACCGGCTTACCCGGGCGCTGCTGCGGGAGCAGGGCGGCTTGAAGGAGATAAGCCCGGCCGCGGCTCTGGATGAGGCGGCCAGGATGCTTTCCGGGCACAAGGGCAAAGTGCTCGGGCTGGTCAGCGCGAGCGTGAGTTCCGGGAACGCGGAATTGTTCGCCAGATTGATCAAGGGCCTGGGCGGACGGGCCGCTTACTATTGCCGGAAGTCCGGCAAGGATGACAGCTTCCTGCGAAGAGCGGACCGCGACTGCAACCTCCAAGGCGTGTCCGGTGTCGGAATTGAGGAACTTGCCGGCCGGAATGTGGTAAAATTTGAATTGGTGGTGCTGCTGGAGAGTTTGCTCTCGGAGCCGGTGGCCGGCGCGGCCGGGAAAAAGATGATCGCGCTCAGCCCCAATCGCTCGGAGATGGTGGAAGGCGCGACTTTGAGCCTGCCCATTGCGAGCTATGCGGAGAGCGCGGGGGTGTTTGTCAATTTTGAAGGGGTGCGCCAGGAATTCGGCCCGGCGCTTGCGCTCGAGGGGGACTCGAAGCCGGCGCGATGGGCGCTTTCGGAACTTGCCCGGAGACTGGGCGTGGAGATTTAGGATCAAATGACTCTGGACTTATATTTCAAGCTGCTGATCCAATGCGTTTGGGCGCTGGCGGTGTTCGGCGGGGTAGCCGGCCTGTGCGGGCTTTTGACCTGGGGGGAGCGCAAGCAGGCGAGCCTGATCCAGGACCGGATCGGACCCAACCGCGCCAACATACGCTTCCTCCGCAACTGGCGGCTGTTCGGCCTGTTCCACATCCTGGCCGACCCGGTGAAGAGTCTGACCAAGGAAGACTTTGTTCCCGCGGGGGCTTACCGGATCATGCACATGGCCGCGCCTATTCTTATGCTCGGGCTTTCGTTCGTGGCGTTCGCGGTGGTGCCTTTTGCCGGGCCGCTGACCATACATTATAAAGACATCCCCGCGGCAAGCATTCCCCTGCTCGGAAAGTTCTTCCCCGGAGACGGACTCCACCTGTCCCAATTCACCATCTCCTTCCAGGCGGCCGACCTCAACGTCGGCATACTCTTCGTGCTCGCCATGGGCGCGCTTTTGGTCTATTCCGTGCTCATGGCCGGGTTTTCCTCCAATAACAAATTCTCGTTCCTGGGCGCCATGCGCGCGGCCAACCAGATGTTCAGCTACCAGATCGCGCTCGGGCTTTGCCTGATCGGCGTGATCATGGTTTACGGCTCCGCCAACCTCGGGACCATTGTCGAGCGCCAGGGCGAGCTTCTGCTCGGCATAATCCCCAAGTGGGGGATCGTGACCCAGCCCCTGGCCTTTGTGCTCTTTTTCGCCTGCGGGCTGATGGAGATCAAGCGCATCCCGTTTGACCTGCCCGAGGGCGAAAGCGAAATCGTGGCCGGCTATTTCCTGGAATACTCCGGCGCCAAATTCATGATGTTCCTGTTCGCCGAATACGTGGAACTGGTCATGCTTGCGGCCATGTGCGCGCTCTTGTTTTTCGGCGGCTGGCAGATCCCGTTCGTGGCCGCGGAAGGGGTTAAAATCCCGCTCGCACACGTGAGCCTGTTGTGGACGAGCATCCCCTGGGTGCAATCGCATTCCCGGGGCGTTGACCTGGTCCAGGTCCTGCTCGCGCTTGCCCAGGCCGGGTTCTTCGCGGTCAAGGTCGTGGTATTCTGCATGGTGCTGATCACGGTGCGCTGGACCTGGCCCCGGTTCCGCTATGATCAGGTCATGAGGCTGGGCTGGAAAAGGATCCTCCCGCTCGCTATGGTCAACATCGCAATCACAACTATAATCGTGCTTGCGGAAATGAAGTATAAAGCAGTGATCCAGAAAGTAATGGGATACTAGGATGAGCCTGGAAAAACCAACTCCAAACTGGGTCCGGCTCTACTTGCCCGAACTGCTCCGGGGGTTCTACATCACCAGCAGGCATTTTGTGTTGAATTTCGCCGGGTTTATCCCCGGCCTGGGCCGGCTGGTTAAAAAGCAGGTGGTGACCATCCAGTATCCCGAGGAAGAGCGTGTGATTTCGGAACGCTGGCGGGGCCGGCACCGTTTGAACCGGCGGGAAGACGGGAGCAGCAAGTGCGTTGCCTGCTTCTGCTGCCAGACGGTCTGCCCGGCGCAGTGCATATCGATCAAGGCCGGGGAGAGTCCGGAGGGCGAGGTTGAAAAATTCCCGCTCAGTTTTGAGCTCAACCTTTTTGAGTGCGTTTTCTGCGGGCTGTGCGTGGAATCGTGCCCGTGCGACGCGCTCTACATGGACACCAGGGACATGAAGATCGCCCAATACGCTCCGGAGCGATTTGTCTTGACGTTCAAGGATTTGATAAAGTAGAGAGATGAGCACTACCGCACCAGAACTGGCGTATGCGCTGACCTTTTACGGGTTCGCGGCCCTGGCCGTGGTCGCGGCCCTGGTGGTGATCAGCGCTCGCAGTTTTGTGATCAGCGCGATCTGGCTGGTGGTCTCTCTGATCGCGGTGGCCGGGATTTACGTGCTGCTCAAGGCGCCTTTCCTGGCCATGGTCCAGGTGCTGGTCTATGCCGGAGCGATCATGGTCCTGTTCGTCATGCTCATCATGTTGATGGACGTCAAGCAATTTTCGCCCGGGGCAAGGGGACAGAACCTCCTGCGAGGAGCTGCCGCGGTCACGGGCGCGCTTATAATGCTCGCGTTCGCCACGGTCTACAGCCAGACCGGATCCAAGATGCGGGCGCAATGGGCGGCCTACGACGCGGTTGAGCCCGGCACCGTGGAGCGGATCGGGGGGATGCTGTTCACCAAGTATCTGCTGCCGTTTGAAGTGCTGAGCCTGCTCTTGGTGGCCGCGGTGGTCGCCGCGCTCTACCTTGCGCGTCGTCCGGAGGAAAAAGCATGAAGATCGGTCCGGAACACTTCCTGGTGCTGGCCTCGGTTTTGTTCGGGATCGGCCTGATCGGCGCGCTGGTGCGGCGCAACGCCTTGATCATCCTGATGAGCATCGAGTTGATGCTCAACGCGGCCAATCTGGCTTTGGTCAGTTTCGCGCTCTATTTGAACGACCTCTCCGGGCAGGTGTTCGCCTTTTTCGTGATGGTGGTCGCCGCGTGCGAGGTCGCGGTGGGTCTGGCCATCATCCTGGCCCTGTTCCGGAACAAGGATACGGTTGACGTGGACAAGATCAACATAATGAAATGGTGAGCCGATGCACAAAGCGCTGATCTACGCCGTCCAGGAGAAATACCTGATCGGGATTCTGCTGTTCCCGCTTCTGGGTTTTCTGGTCAACGGCCTGGGCGGGCTTGTCTTCCGCGGGCGCTTCCCGCGGCGGCTCAGCAACTGGTCCGCGTGCCTGGCCGTGGCCGGGTCCCTGGTCGTCACCGCGTTCGGCTTTTACTCCCTGAGCCAAGAGGAGCCGGAGTATTATTTCGTGCAGAAGCTCTTCACCTGGCTTGCGGCCGGGAATTTCAAAGCCGACTTCGGACTCATGTTCGATCACCTCTCCGCGCTGATGTGCCTGGTCGTGAATCTGGTGGGCCTGCTCATCCACGTTTACGCCACGGGATACATGGGGCAGGACAAGGCCTATGCCCGGTTCTTCGCCTACATGAACCTGTTCATGTTCATGATGCTCACGCTGGTGCTGGCCGACAACCTCGCACTCATGTTCGTGGGCTGGGAGGGGGTCGGGCTGTGCAGCTATCTCCTGATCGGGTTCTGGTACCAGGACTGGGAAAAAGCCAAGGCCGGGCTCAAGGCCTTCATCTTTAACCGGATCGGAGACCTCGGGTTCCTGATCGGAATCTTCACCCTTTTCCTGTTCCTCAAAACCGTCGAGTTCGCGCCCATGAGGGAATTTGTGGAATCGAACGGCCTGCAGTTCAGCCGGATGGCGGTTTACGGGGTCAAGGCGGCCACGCTCGCGGGCATATTCCTGTTCATCGGCGCCTGCGGCAAGAGCGCCCAGATACCGTTTTACGTCTGGCTCCCGGACGCCATGGCCGGCCCGACGCCGGTGAGCGCGCTGATCCACGCCGCCACCATGGTCACCGCCGGGGTCTATATGATCGGCCGGATGAGCTTCATTTACGTCCATTCGCCGGTCGCGCTCTCGGTGGTCGCAATCGTCGGAGCGCTGACCGCGCTTTACGCCGGCACCATCGGCCTGACCCAGACCGACATCAAGAAGGTGCTCGCCTACTCCACCGTGAGCCAGCTCGGGTTCATGTTCCTGGCCATGGGCTCAATGGCCTTTGCCGCCGGCATCTTCCACCTCTTCACCCACGCCTTCTTCAAGGCGCTCCTGTTCCTCGCCGCAGGCTCGGTCATAGTCGCATTCCACCACCAGGAGCAGGACATTACCAGGATGGGAGGGCTTTCCCGCCATCTGCCCTGGACGCACCGGACCGTGCTGGTGGCGTTCCTGGCCATAATCGGCATCCCTCCCTTTGCCGGGTTCTGGTCCAAAGACGAAATCCTTTTGCGGACGCTTGATAACTCGAACCAGTTGCTCGGCCAGTACCGGCTGAACTACCTGCTTTGGGCCGTCGGCCTTCTTGCCGCGTTCGTCACCGCGGCCTACATGACGCGCTGGATGATTTTGATCTTCTGGGGCAGGACCCGGGTGGAGGAACAAGGCCCGGGCCATTTGAAGGAATCGCCCTGGAGCATGGTTGTCCCGCTCCTTTTTCTGGCCGCGGGGAGCGCGTTGGCCGGTTTCATGGGAATGCCAAGGACCTTGGGGGTGGCCAACTGGTTTGAGCGCTGGCTGGAGCCCGCGTTCGCGAAAGTGGCGGTGGCGCCGGCCGCGCTTGCCGGCAGCGAGAACCTGTTCGCGGTCATGCTGATGCTGATGGCGGTGGTGGCCGGGGTTGTGGGAGCGCTGGTTTCGTGGCACCTGTTCCTGGAGGACCCGGAGGCCGCGGTCAGGCTGAAAGAAAGGTTCATCACTTTTTGGCGGCTGAGCTACAACAAGTATTACGTGGACGAGATTTATGACGCCGCGGTGGTCAGGCCGGTGGTCAAGGGTTCCTACTATTTCTTATTCCGGTTGGTGGACGTGATGATCATCGACGGCTTCGTGAACTTGCTGGCCGGCCTGAGCGCCTGGGCGGGCAGGCTGATCCGCCGGGCCGAGAACGGAGTGGCCAGCACCTATCTTTTCTTCTTTGCGCTCGGGGTGCTGGTGATCCTCTTTTACCTGGGAGTGGATTTCAGACAATTATGGCATTCATTACGAATCATATTCTAAGCGCGGTCATATTCGCGCCGCTGGCGGGATTTTTGATCCTGCTGTTCCTCGACCGCGGGCAGGAGCGGGCCATCAAGGTCCTGACCCTGATCGTCATGACCCTGGACCTTGCCCTGGCCGGATGGCTGTTCTTGAACTTCAACGCGACCAACCTCAACTACCAATTCACCGAAAGGTACATGTGGATCCCGAACTGGGAAATCCATTACCAGCTCGGGGTGGACGGCATCAGCCTGCTCCTGGTCGGGCTTACCGCTCTGCTCGGGCCGGTGGTCGTGCTTTCCGGCTGGGGCTCGATCAAAGACCGCCTCAAGGAATACCACGCTTTCATGCTCCTGCTCCAGACCGGAATGATGGGAACTTTCCTCGCACTCGACCTCATCCTCTTCTACGTCTTCTGGGAAATGACGCTTGTTCCCATGTATTTCCTGATCGGCGTCTGGGGGGGCCCGAGGAGGATTTACGCCGCGGTAAAATTTTTCCTGTTCACCATGGCCGGGTCAGTGCTCATGCTGATCGCCATCATATTCCTCTACGTACACGTGTCCGGGTCTTTTGACCTGGTCGTGGTCTCGAACACGCTGGCGACTTCGCCGCTCAGGCTGGACCTCCAGATTATGCTTTTCGCCGCGTTCGCGCTTGCGTTTGCGGTCAAGATTCCCATGTTCCCGCTTCACACCTGGCTGCCGGACGCGCACGTGGAAGCCCCGACCGCGGGCTCGGTCATCCTGGCCGGGGTGCTGCTCAAGATGGGGACTTACGGGATGATCCGGTTCGCCATTCCGCTTTTCCCGGACGCGGTGATCAAGGCCGTGCCCTACATGTCCGGGCTGGCAATCGCGGGCATCATTTACGGCGCGCTGGTGTCGCTGGTCCAGGAAGACGTAAAGAAGCTGGTGGCGTATTCCAGCGTCAGTCACATGGGTTTCGTGGTGCTCGGGCTGTTCGCGCTGAACGTTACGGCCATGCAGGGGGCATTGATCCAGATGGTCAACCACGGCCTGAGCACCGGCGCGCTGTTCCTTCTGGTCGGGATCATCTACGAGCGCGCGCACACCCGGCAGATCAGCGAATTCGGCGGGCTGGGGAAAATCATGCCGCTCTACGCCGCCTTCTTCATGGTCGTGGCATTGAGCAGCGCGGGCCTGCCCGGGCTTAACGGGTTCGTCGGCGAGTTCCTGATCCTGGTCGGGACTTTCAACAGCGCCAACCCGCATTCGCGGCTTTACGCCATGCTGGCCGGCACCGGCGTGATCTTGGCCGCGGCCTACCTGCTCTACATGTATCAGCGGGTGTTCTTCGGCCCGGTGAAGAAGGAAGAGAATTTGAAGCTCAAGGACATGAACGCCCGCGAGATAGTGTATCTGGGATTGATCCTGGTCTTCATCGTGTGGATCGGGGTTTATCCCGGGACTTTCCTGGCCAAGAGCGAACCGGCCATAACCAATCTGGTGCAGCAGTTCCAGGCGCACCGCTACGAGACCCTGCCCAAGGTCCCCGAACCCCAAACCCAGGCAGGCGAGACCAAATGAAAATCCCGCTCCTGAATTTTTATGACCTGGCCGGCGTATCCGTGCCGCTCATGCTCGGAATCCTCGCGCTGGCCGCCCTGGTCCTGGACCTGATGGTGGGCAGGAAGAAGCCGCAGTGGCTGGCCGGCTTTGCCATTGCGGGGATGACGCTCACGATTTTTTTCCAGGCGATCCTGCACGTAAAGCGCGCGGACGTGTTGGGCCACATCGGCGCCGGCTTCGGAGGGCTCATTGCCTTTGACCTGTTCGGGATTTTCTTCAACTACCTTTTCCTGGCCGCGGCCATTCTCGCGGCCGCCCTCAGCATCATCCACCTCAAGGGCAAGGCCTACAACCGGGGCGAGTATTACATCCTGCTGCTTCTGGCCACGGCCGGGATGTGCCTCCTGGTCGCGGCCCGGGACTTGATCATGGTCTTCATCGGGCTGGAGGCCATGTCCCTGCCGGTTTACGCGCTCACGGCCTCGGACCGCGGCAACATGAAATCGAACGAGGCCGGGCTTAAATACCTCCTGCTCGGCGGCTTTGCCAGCGCGCTTCTGCTTTTCGGGATCGCCCTGCTCTACGGCGCCTCGGCCGGGACCGATTTCCAGACGGTCAGCGCGGCTTTTGAAGCCCTGCCCAGGAACGACATCCGCTACGTGTTTATGATCATCGGCCTGGGCGTGTTCATCGCGGGCTTTGCCTTTAAAATCGGCGCGGTGCCTTTTCACATGTGGCTGCCCGACGTTTACGAGGGCGCGCCCACGCCGGTCACCGCCTACATGGCCGCGGGGGTCAAGGCCGCGGCTTTCGCGCTGCTCATCCGCGTTTTCATCACCGCTTTCAACGGCGTTTACCTTTCTGCCCAGGGCCAGCCCTGGCTGCACGTCCACTTCTATAACGTGCTTTACGCGCTGGCGGTTCTGACCATGACCGCGGGCAACCTGATCGCGCTCTCGCAGACCAACATCAAGCGGCTGCTGGCTTACTCCAGCATCGCCCATGCCGGATACCTGCTGGTCGGGCTGACCAGCCTGCTCGCCAGCGGCAGGCTGGAGGAAGCGCTCGGCGCCGGATACACCTTGATTTACTACCTGGCCGTCTATCTGTTCATGACCATCGGAGCTTTCGCGGTGGTGGTGGTGCTGGGAGCCGAGAACCGGGGAGGAGAAGAAATCAACGACTACGCCGGTCTGGCCAGGTCCAGGCCTTTCCTGGCTTCGGCCATGGCCGTGTTCATGTTCAGCCTGGCGGGCATGCCGCCGCTCGGAGGTTTTGCGGCCAAGTTCTTCATCTTCCAGAGCGCGGTCCAGCACGGGCTCTACTACCTGACCGTGATCGCAGTGGTCAACAGCGTTATCGCGGCGTACTATTACCTTAAGGTGATTTACGTCATGTACATGCAAAAGGAGCGGGAGAGGGTGCGCGAACCCGGGCTCGAAACCGGGGCGCTCGCCAACGCCGTTTTGATTCTTACCATGGTTATGGTTATTATAATGGGGTTGGCGCCCGGCAGATTTCTCAATGTCATCCTGCTCACCTTGATCAAGCTGGGCTAGTTTCGAGGAAGGGATCGATGCTGGAACATACCACGGTATCTACTAAAGGCCCGGAAGGCAAAGTCCTGGTGGTCTGGATCGTGTTCGAAAAGCGGTCCGGGCAAAAGGTCTCGGGCGAGGCTCTTTATATCCTGTTCGGGACGCAGTTCCTGCTTGGTCGCGAGGAAGGCTGTGAGCTCCGGATTATGGACGACCGGGTGAGCCGGAAGCACAGCCTGATCAAGTTTTCGGAGGACGGCGTTCGGCTCACTGACCTGGGCAGCACCAACGGGACCTACCGCAACGAGGAGTTGATCGAAGATGAGATCCTGCTCAGCAGCAAGGACAAGATCGACCTCGGCCATGCCATGACTTATCGCGTGCGCCTCTGCACTCGCGCGGAAAAGCTGAGCTCGGTCAGGCTGAGCAGCCCCAAGGAGGTTTACCTGCTGGCCAACAGCGAACTGGTGATCGGGCGTTTTGCCGAGGAAAGCCGGGAGGTTGACCTTATGATTTACGACCCTTCGATCCAGGTGCAGCATTGCCGGATCGAGCATTTCTATAACGATAATTTCATCATTTCGCTTTCCCCGGAAAACCCGGTCAAGGTCAACGGCAAGCCGGTGAAAGAACTGGGGCTCAAGGACGGCGACTTGGTGGAGCTGGGCAACACCGCCTTCCGCTGGAAAATCATCTCGCTGACATGAACTAATGCAACAAGCATCGTAAGTCGTCGCCGGTCGGCGAATGGTTTGATTTGATCGTCATCCAATAGTATGATTGGGCTGGTAAGGGTGGTTGGCCGAATAGGTAACTGAAAGGGCTTAACAAGAGGGCTGGGGGGAGCATGACCATTTGCATTGCCGCAATTGCCAAGGAAGACGATACCGAGCATATCGTTTTCGCCACCGACCATATGGTTTCTACCGGGGTTGGCCAGTTTGAACATTCAATTACAAAATACAAGAAGATCAACCATTCGACAGTGGCGATGCTGGCAGGCAATCCATCGCTACTAGATGATTTGACGCGGGTCAGCAAAGATTCCTATATTGAAATAAAGGAGGAAATCCGTCATAATTTTCAGGAAAAGCGGAAAGAAATAATTGAAAGAGAGGTGCTTGCCCCATTGGGCTTGGACTACCATTTTGTGGCGGAAGTCCTTAAAACACCCCAATTGAACGCGCAAGTTCATAGGATAGTGGAAAAGATGCTTGAAGATAATTTGAAGACGGGAATATTGCTTATTGGCTTTGATGAAAAACAGGCCCAAATCACCGAAATCAATCAAGAGAACACCGCTGATTTCAGGGCACTCAACTTTCATGCGATAGGCTCCGGCGATATTCAGGCGACGAACACCCTGTTATTTCAGAAGCACAGCAAGACTGATAGACTTGCCACCACGATCTACAATGTCTACAAGGCTAAACGCAATGCCGAAGTGCTGCAAGGAGTTGGCAAGGAAACCGACTTGCTGGTCCTTTCACAAGCAGAAAGTTGCCGTGACCTGAAGAATAATTTGACAATATTGAACGAAATTTATGAAGAGGAGTTGTCAGCGGCCAAAAACAGCCCCAAATTAAAAGAACTAGTGTTTGGAGATTGACATGTTTATCAAAAAGGAAGAGGACGAAAAGAATCTGCCCTTGCGAGAACAGATTAGACGGGAGATCGAGCGGGAATTCCAAGACCGGACGCGGCGGGAGTTGGATGAAAAGGAAAGGGAAAAACTTAGAGAGATCATTGAAGACAAGAAAAGAGTTGCTTAGGCAAGGGAAGTTCGTGGGCCAAAGTTAGCTTTTCCCTCTCATCTTTTCCTCTGCATGCAATTTAAGGGCTACAAAAAACAGGATCGATGCGTCAAGTGCTAATACTCCGGGCACCGGCCAAGATCAACCTTCGACTGGAAGTGCTCGGCGAACTCCCCAACAAGTACCACCTGCTCCGAATGTTCAACCTGACCGTTGAGCTCTGCGACGAGCTTGAGATAAGTTTTTGCGGGCAGGAAATCAGGGTGCAAGTGGACGACCCTCAAATCCCCACGGGCAGGGAAAACCTGGCCTTCCGCGCCGCGGAGTATTTCCGCGCAAAGTTCGGGATCAGGGAGGGCGCTGAAATCCTGGTCCGGAAACGGATCCCTGCGGCCGCGGGACTGGCCGGCGGCAGTTCGGACGCGGCCGCGGTGCTCAAGGCCTTTTGCGCCAGGTCCGGGATCAAGAATTCATCCCTTGACCTGGAAGAAATCGCCTACCAGGTGGGCGCGGACGTGCCTTACCTGCTTTTCGGCGGGCCGGCCTGGGTGGAGGGGATCGGAGACAAAATCGAACAAGCAACTGATTTCCCGGAAATTTTTCTGGTCCTGGCCAAGCCCGGGATCGAGGTTTCAACCTCCCAGGTCTTCGCCCGGTTCCGGCAGGAGCCCCATTTGACAATTGAGCCCAAACGGGATATTCTGACACGGCTTGAGAGAGATGGCTTCGGCGGCTTTTGCGTCAACCATCTGGAAAAGGCGGTCTTTGCCAGACATCATGAACTGGGAGAAATCAAGGAACTTTTGCTCCGGCTGGGCGCGGCGGCTTCCACGATGAGCGGCTCCGGCTCAACCCTGGTCGGAATTTTTTTGGACCAGGCAAAGGCGGGGCGGGCGGCGCAAATGCTCAAGCAAGAGAAGCCCGCTTTATGGACATGCGCGGTTAGGCAATACGGTCCCCAAAAGGAAGGGGATTAAATTCAAGGAGGTTCGTAGAAATGCAGATCACGGATGTCAAAGTCTTCCCGGTCAACGAGGATCGTCTCAAGGCCTATGTTACGATTATCCTTGACAACTGCTTTTTGATCCGCGAAATCAAAGTGATCAACGGCAATTCCGGATATTTCGTGGCTATGCCCAGCAAGAAGCGAAAGGACGGCACCTACCGGGACATCGCCCATCCCATCAACCAGGAAACAAGGGACATCATGGAAAAAACCGTGCTCGATGCCTACTGGAAGCGCGCCGAAGAATTGAAGAGCGCGCCCGAGACCGCGGCCGCAGAGGCCCCTGCGCCCGAGCCCGAGCCCGAGGCTGAGGCTGAGGCTGAATAGGTCGCAGCGCCAAGTTTGAACGGTTCTTGAAAAAATCCGGAGAAGCGTTAAAGATAAACATCCGGCTTATTTCCTGGCGGGCCGGTTTCCGGCCGGAGGCGGGGCAATGAACGCGAGACGGGGAGCCCGGCCGCTGGCGGCCGGTTGCAAGGTTGGGGCGTGGCCAAGCGGCAAGGCATGGGACTTTGGCTCCCATATTCGAGGGTTCGAATCCTTCCGCCCCAGCCAATAACAGGAGTTGCGAGCCGGCTTGCGGCGAGTTCAGCCGAGCGGAGGGCAAGCATGAAAAATAATCTGGTGTTGCTTTCGGGGAACGCGCACCCGGACCTGGCCAAGGCGATCAGTTCCAGGATCGGCGTGCCGCTGGCGGAGATTGACGTGTTCAAGTTCTCGGACGACGAGATTTTCTGCAAGATCAACACCAACATCCGCAAGCGGGACGTCTATATCATCCAGCCCACCTGCCGGCCGGTGAACGACCACCTGATGGAGCTCCTGATCATCATGGACGCGTGCAAGCGCGCCAGTTGCAGGAGCATCACCGCGGTAATCCCCTACTACGGCTACTCGCGCACCGACAAAAAGGACCAGCCGCGCGTGCCGATTTCCGCCAAGCTGGTCGCGGACCTGCTCACCGTGGCCGGGGCCGACCGCCTGATCGCAATCGACCTCCACGCCGAGTCCATCCAGGGGTTCTTCGACATCCCGGTCGACCATCTCTACGCCATGCCCATCTTCATCAAATACCTGAAAGAAAAAATGCCGATGGACAACCTGGTCATCGTTTCGCCCGACGCCGGGGGAGTGGCAAGGGCCCGCGCGCACGCCAAGCGGGTGAACGCTGAACTGGCCATCATTGACAAGCGCCGGACGGGAAACGCCGACCGCACCGAGGTGCTCCACCTGATCGGAGAGGTAAAAGGCAAACATTGTGTTATTATCGACGACATAATCGACACCGCCGGGAGCATCACCAAGGCGGGCAAGGTTTTGAAGGAAAACGGAGCGTCCAAGGTTTACGCCATGGCGGTGCACGCGGTGCTCTCCGGGTCGGCGGTGCAGCGGCTTTTGGAATCGCCCCTGGACGAGGTGGTGGTGACCGACACCATCCCGATCCCGAAGGACAAGATGATTCCCAAGATCACCGTGCTCAGCGTGGCGGAGCTTCTGGCCGAGGCGATGCGGCGGATTTATGTCGGAGAGTCGGTGTCGTCGCTGTTTATTTGAAAACACCTCCGGTGGTTTCCCCCTGAGGGAGATTGGCGGAGCGAGGAGGATAGCCATGTCAGACAAGGAACTGAAGGTAGAGGCGAGGAAAGTGTTGGGCAAGGAGGAATCGGGGAGGCTGCGGGTCGCGGGCAAATTGCCGGGCGTGGTCTATGGGCCGGGTTCTGATCCCCGGCCGGTGGTGACGGACCCGGCGGAGGTGCTGCGGGTATTGCGCTCCAAATCGGGAAAGAACACGGTGCTCCTGCTTAAGAGCGAGGATAAGACGCTGGACGGCAAACGGGCCATGATCCGGGAACACCAGACGGACACGATCACCGACAAACTGATCCACCTGGACCTGATGGAAGTGTCCAAGGAGCGCAGGATCAGGGTGAGCATCCCGATCGATCTGGAAGGAAAGCCGGTGGGGGTGGACAAGGGCGGGACCGTGGAAGAACTGCTGCGCGAAATAGAAATCTCATGTCTGCCTGATGAAATCCCGGGAGAGGGAATCAAAGCGGATATATCGCAATTGGACATCGGAGACGCCCTCCACGTCAAAGACCTCAAGCTGGAAAAATTCAAGGTGCTCACCAATCCCAACCTCACCTTTGTCACCGTGGCCGCGCCGCAGAAGGAAGAGGAAGTTAAACCTGCGGCGGAGGCTGTCCCCGGTGAAATCCCCGCGGAAGGCGCGGTTGAAGGCGCGGTCCCGGCTGAAGCGGCTGCGGCTGAAGGCGAGGCTGCTGCCCCGGCCAAGGGCAAGGAGGCTGCCCCGGCCAAGGGCAAGGAGGCTGCCCCGGCCAAGGGCAAGGAGGCTGCCCCGGCCAAGGGCAAGGAGGCTGCTCCGGCCAAAGGCAAGGAGGCTGCTCCGGCCAAGCCGGAGGCCAAAGCCCCGGGCAAGAGAAAAGAAGAGGGCAGGGGCAGGAAATAACTAAGTGGCATTGAGCCGTGAGACTAATCGCAGGCTTGGGCAATCCCGGAAAAGAATATCGTCGCTCGCGGCATAACCTCGGCTTCATGGTCATTGAGCGCCTGGCCCGGGCGCACAAGGCCGGCTATTTCTGGTCGCGCTATTCCGGCAAAGCGGCCAAGATCAAATTTGGTCCGGAGGAAGTCCTTCTCCTCAAGCCCCAGACCTACATGAACCGCAGCGGCCGGAGCGTGGCGGCCGGCCTGAAAAAAATGAACATTTATCCGGACCAGCTGATCGTGATCCACGACGACCTTGACCTGGCCCTGGGCCAGATCAAGGTCGGGTTCGGCATGAAGAGCGCGGGGCACAAGGGGCTGGAGTCAATCATCCAGGAAACCGGCACCAAAGATTTCTTCCGGGTCCGGCTCGGGATCGGAAAGCCGGCCGGGGAGCGGGACGCGGTGGAATACGTGCTGGCGCCTTTTGCCGGGGAGGAGTGGAAAGAGGCGGACCGGATGATTGACCAGGCCTGCGAGGCCGTGGAGATGCTGGTGACCGAGGGCCTGGAAAAAACCCAGAACGTCTTCAACAAGAGGAAATAGATGTCATACTCGGTGGGGATAGTCGGCCTGGCCAACGCGGGCAAGAGCACGGTCTTTTCCGCGCTCACCGCGCTCCAGGTGCCGTGCGAGGCCTACCCCTTCTGCACCATCGATCCCAACCACGGACAGGTCGCGGTGCCCGACCCCAGGCTCAAGCGGCTCGCGGAAATAATCAAGCCCGAAAAAGTGCTGCCCGCCTACATCGAATTCGTGGACATCGCCGGACTGGTCAAGGGCGCCCACAAGGGAGAGGGACTCGGCAACCAGTTCCTTTCCGAAATCCGGGCCGTGGACGCCATTGTCGAGGTGGTGCGCTGTTTTGAAAACCCGGACGTGGCCCACCCCGAAGGGTCCATCGACCCGGTGCGCGACGTCGAGACCGTCCAGTTCGAGCTCATCCAGAAAGACCTGGAAAACGTGAACGCTCGTCTGGAAAAGGCCCGGCACTCGGTCGAGGTCGGGGACAAAGCGGCCAGTAACGACGCGGCGCTTTGCGAGAAAATGAAGTCCGCGCTGGAAAGCCTGAGTCCGCTGAACAAGCTCCATTACAGCGAGGAGGAACAGGTAATCCTGCGCGAGATGCGGCCGCTCACGCTCAAGCGGAAGTTTTTCATCGCCAATCTTGGCGAGGAAGCGATTTCCAATCAGAATTACCCGTGTTACATGAAGCTCAAGCATTATGCGGCCCAGGCCGGGGCGAAGGTGGTGCCGTTTTTCGCCAAGGTCGAGGCCGAGGTGCACCAGCTCGAGGAGTCGGAGCAGGAAGTCTTCTTGAAGGAGATGGGCATCCGGAATCCCGGGCTCCTGGAGGTGATCAAGGCGGGCAAGGAAGTCCTGGACTTGATCGTGTTTTACACCGTGGTTGGGGGCAAGGAGCTCCGGAACTGGCTGATCCCGGCCGGGACCACGGCGCCCAGGGCCGCGGGAAAGGTGCACACTGATTTTGAACAGGGGTTCATCAAGGCGGAGGTGACCAGCTTTGAGGAATTCGTCAAGCACCAAAGCGAGGCGGAGGCGAGAAAACACGGCGCGGTCCGGGTTGAAGGAAAAGAATATCTGGTTCAGGATGGAGACGTCATCCATTTCAAGTTCAAGGCGTGAAGAAAGGGATTAAATGAGAGTTGTGCACAGTTATGAAGTCTATAACCAGATCCTCGACGCCATCACGGGCATGAAAGCGGAAGACGCCAAGCGCTTGATCGAGCAGGCGATAAAAGAGGGCAAGCCCGCCCAGGAGATTTTGAACAAGGCCCTGATACCCGCGCTCCAGGAGGTCGGCGAAAAGTTCAAGACCGATCAGATTTTCCTGCCCGAAGTCATGCTCTCGGCCAACGCCTTCAAGGCCGGGTTCGCAGTCCTCAAGCCGCTCCTGCTCGCCGGAGCCTACAAGCCCAAGGCCAAGGTCGCGCTGGGCACCGTGGCCGGGGACGTGCACGACATCGGCAAGAACATCGTGGCCGCGCTCCTGGAAGGCAACGGCTACCAGGTGTTGGACCTGGGCGTGAACGTGCCGGCCGCCGGATTTGTGGAGGCGGTGAAAAACCAGGCGCCCCAAATTCTGGGGATGAGCACCCTGCTCACCACCACCATGCCCGAGATGCAAAAAGCGATCAAGGCGCTGGAGGCCGCGGGGTTAAGGAATAAAGTAAAAGTGATCGTGGGAGGGGCGCCGGTGACCCAAGAATTCGCGGAGAAGATCAAGGCCGACGGCTTCGGAGCAGACGCCCAAGAGGGAGTGGAAGTGATCAACGGGTGGATTGAATCAAAGCGGATTTGAATCGCGAATGAATTCGCTCGCACAGAACATCGAGGTTAAGGCCTGACCCCATGGCCTTGAAAAGGAGAGGTAACGCGATATGGACGAGAAGTGGGCGAAGCGGTTTGAGGAAATCTGGAGGCATCCGGAGGCGGAGGCGAAGAAATGGAAGTCCGGAAAAAAGATGGTGATCGGCTGGGCCATCCCGGACGGGACCGAGGAACTGATCCTCGCTTCCGGGGCCATGGCCCAGGCCCTGCTCGGCTCCGACCTCCCGTTCGCCGGGGCCGACGCGCACTTCCAGGGGTTCGCCTGCTCATACACCAGGAGCCTTTTGGAGATGCTCACCCGCGGCGAACTCGATTTCTATGACGCGCTGATCATTCCCCACACCTGCGACGCGCTCCGCGCCTTTGACCTGGTGATCAAAGACATCGCCAGGGTGAAGATCGTTGAGACTTTCCGCCCGACCCGGCTCCGGGACAATCCGGCCTCGGAAAAATTCCTGCGCGAGGAGCTGGAAAGGATAAGGAAGCGGCTGGGAGAGATCACCGGTCATTTCGCGGGCGACGAGGAGATCAAGCTGGCGGCCGCGGAGTTGAACGCGCTGAAAGAGAGCTTGCGGGAAGTGAAGACCCAGATGAAAGCCGGAAAGGCGAGCGCTCTGGAATTTTTTTCGGCAACCCAGGCCGGGATGGCGGGAGACAAGAAAGAAGTCATCAAGCTGGCGGCTGAATTCCTGGGCGAGGTCAAGGCAAGGCCGGCCAGGGCAGGGGGCAAGAAAATTCTGCTCGCCGGCAAAGTGGCCGAGCCGCTCAGCATATTAAGCGCAATTGAAGCCTCGGGGTTCCAGGTCATTGACGACCTCCTGGTCAACGGCGCCAGGTACGTGAAGAGCGCGGTTGACCTGTCCAAGGAGCCGATTCAGGCCCTGGTGGACGCCCAACTGGATAAAATCCCGGTGGCCGGCATGTACGACCGGACCCGGAGCCGGGGCGAGCGAATAATCCGCAGGTTCAGGCGCTCCGGAGCGCAAGCCGTCATATTCCTGGTCCAGAAATTCTGCGAGCCCTACGAGATGGAGGCGGTGGGGGTGGAGGAAGAGCTTAAAAAGGCGGGCATCCCCATGCTCAAGCTCGAGAGCGACTACCAGACCCGGTCCATCGCCCCGCTCAAAACCCGGATCGAAGCCTTTGCGGAAATGCTGGCAACCAAATGATTTAGGGTCTGGCCGAAATCCCGAATTCGCGGGGTCAGGCCGGTCAGGTGGGGTCAGGCCTTAACAACGAAACTCGAACTCCGAAGTTAAGGCCTGACCCCACCTGACCGGCCTGACCCCATGGCGGCCAGACGCGCGAAAAGCGAAAAAGCCCGGCTTTTTTTCTTGACAATCCCGGGGGTTTGGAATAAATTGGCCTGACCGAGGGGCGAAAACTTTAACTAATTAAAAGGAGGACGTGCGATGGGACTATTAGAAGGGAAAGTAATTGGGATCACCGGCGCCGGCGCGGGCATCGGCCGGGAAGAGGCGTTGCTTTGCGCCAAGCACGGCGCCAAGATCGTAGTCAATGACCTTGGCGGGACCAGGGACGGCGCAGGCAAGGATGCCAAAGTCGCGGACGCGGTGGTTGAAGAGATCAAGAAGATGGGCGGGGACGCGGTCGGTCATTACGAGGACATTTCGGAAGAGGCGGGCGCGGACAGCCTGATCAAGGCGGGCGCGGACAAGTGGGGCAGTTTTGACGGCCTGGTCAACAACGCCGGCATCCTGCGCGACAAAATGAGCTTTAACATGACGGTCCAGGAATGGGACGCGGTGATCAAGGTCCATTTGCGCGGACATTTCCTGCCCGCGCGCGCCGCGGCGCGTTATTTCCGCGAGCACAAGGACAAGGGAGGGGCCATTGTCAACACCAGCTCCACTTCCGGGCTCCTGGGCAACGCGGGCCAGGCCAACTATTCGACCGCCAAACTCGGGATCGTCGGCCTGACCAGCACGCTCGCGCTCGAGCTGGGAAAATACGCGCGCGTGAACGCGATCGCTCCCATGGCCTACACCCGCATGACTTCCGACCTGCCCATGGCCGAGATGCTCAAGAATTACAAGCCCGAGCACATCGCGCCCATGGTGGTGGTGCTGCTCTCGGACGCGGCCAAAGCCATCAACGGCCAGGTGTTCGGCGTGTTCGGCCCCTGGGTGCAGATGTACCGCCTGCCCCGGCCGGTCTTTGACTGGAAGGCCGAGGGCGCGGCCTGGGACCCGGACAAGCTTGCCTCCAAGGTCGGCGAGATGAAGGCCGTGGCCGACAAGATCAACTGGGGGTACCTGCCCGGAATGCCGGTGCCCGACGACAAGAAAATAAAGCTGTAATTCCCCGGAAAACCGGGTTATCATGTCATGAAAGGGCGAGCTCTCAAGGCTCGCCCTTTTTACCAAAACGGAGGAACGCGAAATGAAGATGAAGCCAGTCAGGGTCTTGATCTTTCTGGCCGCGCTGGCCATGGCCTCATGCGGGTTGGAGGAATTCAATTATGTTATGAGCCAGGCGCCCGGGCAGTTATTGCTGCTCATGAACCGGCACAAGATTTCCACCGTGCTCAAAAGCAAGGACCTGGACCCGGAGGTCCGGCGCAAGCTCCTGCTCGTGCTCGACGTCAAGAAATACGCGGAAGACCGGGTCGGGCTGGTGCGCAACAACTCCTACGCGGTTTACCGGCCGCTCGAGCGCGAGACCGTCACCTATAACCTGACCGCCTGCCCGCGGCTTTCGCTCGAGCCGCTGAGCTGGGATTTTCCGGTGGTGGGGAAATTGCCCTACCTCGGCTTCTTCAAAAAGCAGGACGCGGACAAGAAAAGGGACGAGTTGTTGAAAAAGGGCAATGACGTTTACGTGCGCAAGGCCGACGCTTACAGCATGCTCGGCATCGTCGCGGACCCGCTTTATACGCCCATGCTCAAGGACCGCGATTACGACCTGGCCAATACCGTGGTCCACGAACTCGCCCACGGCACCATCTGGGCCAAGGGATACCCGGAGTTCAACGAAAACCTGGCCCTGTTCATCGGCAACCAGGGCGCGGAGAATTTTTGCAGGGAGAAATACGGTCCGGACGCGGAGGAGGTCAAATACGGCATCGGGTCCAACCAGGACGACATCGTTTTTCAGAAATATCTCACCCATTTCTCCGGGCAGATCAAAGAACTTTACGCCCGCAAGGACTTGAGCGACGATCAGAAGCTCGATCTCAAAAAGGATCTGTTCGCCCGGACCAAAATCGACTTCCGCGACAACTGGCTGCCGCAGATGAAGACCGGTTATTACCGCGGCTGGCTCGACCGCGAACTGAACAATGCCACCGTGGCCTCGCGGCTGGTCTATTACCATGACATCTCGCTCTACCAGAAGGTCTATGAGAAGAACGGCTCGGACATGATCAAAACCATAGACCTGATCAAGAGCGTGGTCGATCAAGAGCCGGGCAATCCCGAGGACAACCTGAGGAATTGGCTGAGCGCCAATTAGCATTCATTGATGGCGCGGACGCTTTTGCCCAGTCATGGGGTCAGGCCCAAATTCATGGGGTCAGGCCCAGAGGGGTCTGGCCTTATCGTCGCAGTTCGTTCTCCTGCGAAAAGGCCTGACCCCATGAATTTGGGCCTGACCCAATCTGACTTGGAAGGAATTGCCAACAAATTCTTGACCTTCGCCGCGCAAGGGGGGCAAGATACGAGCTAAGAATCAGCCCCATGCAATTGACAATTGCAGACAAATCCGATATAAACTTGGCTTGAATGGAGTTGAGGCGCCAGGGATCATATCTCAAATTGGCCGGCAACCGTAAATCGTCTCAACGGACAGTAAAAAATATGAAATGGAGGGATGGAGCATGGCTGAACAAAATAGACTATTTGGTATGAAGGCCGAGTCCGGAAGGTGGCTTTTGGTCGGGACCGGCTTGCTCATCAACATCTGCCTGGGAACGGTTTACGCCTGGAGTGTGTTCGTCAAGCCTCTGCAGGTCTTTTTCGAGATGGATCCCAAGGTCGCGGCGACCAAGAGCATCCTGCCTTTCATTGTGTTTCTTGCCTTCTTCGCGATCCTGATGCCGTTTGCGGGCAGGCTGCTTGACAAGTTCAGCCCGCGGGCGGTGGCCGTTTTGGGAGGCATTATTATGGCGCTGGGATGGATCCTCTCGTCCTTCGCGCCCAACATGGCTATCCTCACCCTCACCTACGGAATCATTGCCGGCGGCGGCGTGGGAATCATCTACGGCGTGCCGATAGCGGTTGCCGGCCGCTGGTTCCCGGATAAAAAGGGGCTCGCGGTCGGATTGACCGTGGCCGGGTTCGGAGGTTCCGCGCTGATCACCGCGCCCCTGGCCAAATGGCTGATTGGTCCCGCGGACGCCAAGCTCATGATCCTTGGAGCCACCTTTGCTTCCGGCAGCCCGGCCATCGGTGTGATGAGCACATTCCTCTATCTCGGAATCGCGTTCCTCATCCTGTCCATCGTGCTCTCGCTGCTAATGGTTTTTCCGCCCGCGGGCTACAAGCCCGAGGGATGGACGCCTCCGGCAGCGGCGGCGATGGTCAAGGACATGCTGCCCGGGGAAATCATCAAGACCTCATCTTTTTACGGCTTGTGGCTTTGCTTCATCATCGGCGCTCTGGCCGGTCTTACGGCCATCGGGATTGCAAGCCCGTGCGGGATAGAGATCGTCAAGTGCAGCGCGGCTTCGGCGGCCATGGCCGTGTCCATCTTCGCAATTTTCAACGGCGTGGGCCGGCCCATCTTCGGATGGCTGACTGACAAGCTGACTCCCAGAGGCGCGACCATCCTTTCGTTCATTATTATTATCCTTGCCTCGATTATGATGCTGTTCGCGGTGGGAGAGGGCGATATGACGCTTTGGGTTATAGCCTTCTGCGGGTTCTGGCTTTGCCTGGGCGGATGGCTTGCAATCGCGCCCACGTCCAACATCACCTTTTTCGGCGCCAAGAACGCGGCCAAGAACTACGGGATCGTTTTCAGCGCCTACGGCATCGCGGCCATTGTTGGCAGCCTGATCTCCAGCAGGTTAAAGGACTTGCTGGGCAGCTACCTTCCGACTTTCTGGATGACGGGTGGCCTGGCCATTCTTGGCATTATCATCGCGCTCGCCTTGATTAAGCCGCCGGCCAAAAAAGCGTAATTTTCAGAGTTTAGCAACCAGGGGCGGGTTTTAATGCCCGCCCCTGGTTTTGGACGAGGGGTGTATTATGAGTGACAAGAAGTTCGCAACCGCGGTTAACTGCATGGACGGCCGGACCCAGGCGCCCGTGGCCGAGTGGATGAAGGCCAACTTCAAGGTGGACTACGTGGACGTGGTGACCGAGCCCGGGCCGATCAAGATTCTGGCCGAATTCAGGGACATCCCGCTCATCGCCGGCATTAAAAAGCGGGTTGAGATATCGATCGAGCGGCACCGCTCCAGGGCGGTGGCCGTGGTCGGACATTTTGACTGCGCGGGAAATCCCGTGGACAAAAATACCCAACTGGTCCAGATCGCGGAAGCGGTCAAACGCGTCAAGTCCTGGGGATTAAACATCCGGGTGGTCGGCCTCTGGGTCGATGAAGACTGGAAGGTCCACAAGGTGGAGTAAAATGGGGTCAGAGCTTCAGAATTCAGCAAGTTGGCTGATTTTCATTTTAAGGTCTTTATCGGTTTCCATCATTCGCCGGATGCATCTGTTTCCCATGGAGACTGCGGACATGCCCACAGCGAAAAATTCCGCCACTCGTTTCGTTTTCATGCCGCAGTTTTCGACCAGGTGATAGTAACATGCCAGTCGGGCCGTGGCCCTGTATCGCCTTTGCATGAGGCCTGATTTCTTGACGCCGAAAATTTCCGCCACTCTTGACAGTTCGCGGTCGAGGTCCTTTTCCGGCCGGGCGGTCTTGGTGTATTGCGCTACGTCCGTGATTTTTCCCGAAGGCCGGTATTTTTTGGCCAACTTCTCAGCCAACTCTTTGGAGCCCAGTATAGCCTGAGTCTTCAATTGCTCCGCAAAAGACGGTCTGATCCCGGCGAAAGCAAGGCATTCAGCGGCATACTTGCGCGAGCGCGAGGATGCAGTCGTCCCGTATTCGCCGAGGATTTCATCCTTTTTCAGCCAATCGTAACGAGATCTCAACCTGGTGTAATCAATGTAGCTCGACCACGGGTATGAAGCCGGGCGTTCGACCACGGCCGCGCGCACAGGGTTCAGATGGACGTACATGGATAGATGACGATAATGGACCTCGTCCGTGACAAGCACTGACTTATATCGCCCCTGGAGCAGATGGCCGGTTCGCTTGTGCTTCCAGTTGAAAAAATTCGTATAGGTGCCGTTCAGCCAGTGCATTGCGCTGCTGAGGTTGCCCAGCGGCGTGCGCATGAACAGGTGAAAATGATTGCTCATCAGGCAGAATGCAAATACCTCTAGACCGAAGCGCTTGCTCGCGCGGCCAACCAGAAGCATAAAATAATCCCGGTCGCCATCATCCAAGAAAATGTCCTGCTTGTTGTTGCCCCGCGCCGTTATGTGATAAACCGCGTCTTCAAATTGTATTCGCCAGGGACGAGCCATTAACATAATTCATAGCAGAATTCATCCTTCTTGTCAAAAGTCACTGAATTCTGAAGCTCTGACCCCATTTCAAAAAGCAAAAAAAAGGCGGCTTTGCGGGCCGCCCTTTTGGTTACAGAGGATATAAGTTTATTTGGCTTTTTCCCAGACGGTTGCCGCGCCCTGTCCGAAGCCGACGCACAGGGTTGCCATGCCGATCTTGGCGTCTTTCTTGTCGGTCTTCATGATGCTGTTGAGGGTGACGGTGATCCTTGCCCCGGAGGCTCCCAGCGGATGCCCGAGGGCGATGCCGCCGCCCCAGAGGTTTGCCTTCTCAAACGGGATGCCCAGCTCTCTCAGGCTGGCGATGGACTGGCTGGCAAAGGCCTCGTTGATTTCGATCACATCGACGTCTTTGGATGAGATTCCGGCCTTCTTCATGGCTTTCTGGCAGGACGGGATCGGCCCGATGCCCATCATGGTGGGGTCCACCCCGGCGATGGCTCCGGACTTGTATTTCAAGTTGTAGGAAAGTCCGAGTTTGTCGGCTTTGGAGCGCTCCATCAGGAGCAGGAGCGCGGCGCCCTGGTTCAAGGGCGAGCTGTTGCCGGCGGTCACTCCGCGGCTTTGTTCCGGGGGCAGGAACGCGGGCTTGAGCCCGGCCATGGCCTCGAGCGTTGAGTCCGCGCGCGGCCCCTGGTCCTTATCGATCACCACTTTGGAGCCGTCTTCGTAGGTGACTTCCAGCGGCACGATCTCGTTCTTGAATTTTCCTTCGTTCTGCGCCTTGACCGCTTTCATGTGCGACTCGTACCCGAACTTGTCCATTTCCTGGCGGTTGACGTTATAGGTGCGGGCGACTTTTTCCGCGGTCATGCCCATGGGCAATTCAAAGGGGTTGAAGTGCTTTCCGATCTGACTCCAGAACTCGATGTTGGCCCCCATCGCCACGTGCAGCATGTCCTCGACTCCGCCCACCAGGTAAATGTCTCCCTGGTCGGCGATGATCGCGTTGGCCACGCTGTGGATGGCGGCCATGGCGCTCGCGCACTGCATCTCCATCGCGACCGCGGGCACGCTCACCGGCAGTCCGGTGCCCAGCCAGGTCAGGCGCGCGATCCCGTGCTGGCACCCGGTCTGGTTGGCGCAGCCGAGATAGAGCGCATCGATCTCATCCGGCTTGATCTTCGGGTTGCGCTCCAGCAGAGCCTTGATCAGGGCCGCGACCAGCTCCGGGGATTTCAGCGTGCGCAACGTCCCTTTTTCCTTGTGCGCCCGTCCGATCGGGGTCCTTACGCCATCAACTATAACAGCCTCTCTCATTGGTCCACCTCCCTGGGATTTTTTTGGCCTTAACGCCGTATATACCTCGACCCTGCTGAAAACTCAAGAATAATACGAAGTATTTTTCGCCCGGCAATCACTTCAGTTGCAGGAGCTCCCGGGCGATGATGATCCGACGGACCTCGCTGGTGCCCGCGCCGATGGTATAGAGCTTGGCGTCGCGCAACAGCCGGTTGACCGGGTACTCCAGGGTATAGCCGTACCCGCCGAAAATCTGGATCGCGTTCAAGGACGCGCGCTCGCTCATCTCTCCCGCGAAAAGCGCCGCCGAGGCCGCCAGCCGGTTGATCTCGGTGCCTTTGCCCCCGCGCTTGATCTTGTCCGCGGCTACCGCGGCCCGGTGCACCAGGAGCCGCGCCGCCTCCACTTCCGTGTACATGTCCGCGATTTTGCCCTGGATGAACTGGAACTTCCCGATCGGCTGCCCGAACTGCTCGCGCTCCCGCGCGTATTTGACCGAGTATTCCAGCGCGGCCTGTCCCACGCCCACCCCGCCCGCGGCGATCACCGTGCGCTCCACGTCCAGACCGTCCATCATCACCGACACGCCGATGTTTTCACTCATCAAAACGTTTTCCGCCGGGACCTCGCAGTCCTCAAACACCAGTTCGCCCGTGGGCGACCCGCGGTGTCCCATTTTTTCCATGCGCTTGCTCACGGAGAAGCCCTTGAAATTCTTCTCGCCGATGAACGCGGTAATGCCCTGGGCTTTTTTTTCCTTCGCGGTCTTGGCGTAGAACACGAACACGTCCGAGATCGGGCCGTTGGTGATGAAGGTCTTGGTGCCGTTGATGATGTATTTATCGCCCTTTTTCACGGCCGAGGTCTGGATGCTGACGGCGTCCGAGCCGGCGTTGGGCTCGGTCAGCGCCAGCGCGCCGATCTTTTTGCCGGAGCAGAGTTCGGGCAGATATTTTTTCCGCTGCGCCGGGTTGGCGTGCATGTGGATGTTATGCGCGCAGAGAATCGCGTGGGCCATCCAGGACAGGCTGACCGCGGGCGAGACCCGGCTCAACTCTTCCATCACAATCGCCGCGGATAAAACGTCGCAGCCCGCCCCGCCGAAGTCCTCCGGGATGGTGATGCCCATGAGCCCGAGTTCCGAAAGACTGGGCCACAGCCATTCCGGGAACTCGTCCTTCCGGTCAATCTCCTCCGCGGCCGGACCCAGCTTGGTGTCGCAGTACTTGCGGAGAGTGTCCTTCAGGATTTTATGAGATTCGCTCAACTCAAATTCCATTCCAAACCTCCGGTTCAAAACTTTATTTCCCTTTTATAGCACATCCGAAGGTTCTAATCAAAACCAGCCGGAAAGATTCCCGGCGACGGTAAGAACTGTGGGGTCAGAGCTTCAGAATTCAGCAAGTAGATATATGTCAAAATGATTTTCCCGGCCTCATAAGGTCCAAACCAGCCTCGAATAAGGCCGAGGAAGATTCCAGCCAAATGCGAAACTCGCTGAATTCTGAAGCTCTGACCCCATTATTACTCCGGTGTCAGGGTGAGCAGTGACTCGGCTTGGGCCGCGATTTTTTCCGGACGCATTTCCGCGGTCATGTATTCGGAATTGTACCAGAGCGTGTGCATGTCCCGGTAATGGGGCGAGAGCCACTGTCCGGACTCCGAGCCGTCAATCACGAGCAGGGCGTTGTCGGGGTCGCCCATGTCCATGATGTGGCGCATGACCGGTCCCCCAAAGGTCATGTATTTTCTGGACCCGAAGCCCATGGGATCGGCGTTGCGCACCGTATTGTTCCCGCCGGGGTGCGGGAACGGGCCGATGCTCATGTCCTTGAGCGCCAAAAACCCCATCGGGTGATACCACTTGATGGTGTGCAGTTTTCCCCATTGCCAGCCGTACATGTCATTCCCGAAATTTTTCTTCAGCCACTTGAGCGCATCCTTGAGCGAGGCCACCAGAACGTCATCCGCGTCCTCAACCTCGCCCCGCGTCTTTTTGTTGTCAAAATATTCCGACTGCCCCCGGTACAGCCACATCTCCACCACCGACGATGACACCCCGCTGATGTACTTGTCGTAGAACTTGGACGGGAACTCGTCCTTGAGAACGACCTTTTTCAAATGGTCCATGGTCTCGTAGAAGATGGAGGCTGCCGGGGAATCGATGGTCGCCTCCAAGTTCCACTCGCGCAGGATTTTGGCCGCTTTCAGCATCTCCTTGTCCTTGACGCCCTTGACTTCGATGGCCTTGAGTATCCTGGGCACGAAGACCTCGGCCTGTTTGACGTAAACGTCGTTCTGGATGCGGCGCATCTTGGTGATGTCGATGGGCTTGAGTTGTTCGATCAACTCCTCAATGCGCCAGGCCCTCCAGCCCGGGTCGTAGTTGGTGCCGAACACGTAAGGGTACCACTCCATGTCCACCACCTTGTTGTTGGCGGTGGCCATCCAGCCGCGCTCCGGGTCAATGGCGTGCGGGGTTTCCATCAAGGGGATGAACCCGGCCCAGTCGTATTCCCCGGACTCGCCCGGAGCGGGCAGGGCGCCGATGCCCTTCTTGCGGATGGGCACCAGCCCGCCCGGGAGATAGGCGATATGGCCGTCCGCGTCCGCGGCCACCCAGTTCATGTTGATCAATTCGTTCTTGGCCATGCCCCTCACGAAGTCGTCGATGCTCCGGCCTTTCATCAGGATGTCGAACATCTGGGCCACGTTGATGGTTTCCAGCTTGCTGAAATCGATCTGGTCAATTTTCTTCTGAAAATCTTCAACCGACGAGGCGTTGATGAAGATTTCGAACATTTTAGGATCGCGCGAGAAATCGTACCCGGTCCAGCGCAGCGCCAGCGGGGGCGTGCCTTTGGGCAAGTCCGCGACCGCGTCGTTCATGACCGGGCCGTGGACGCTGCTGCGCACTTCGATCATTTCTTGCTTGAAGCGCTTGTCCGGGCCGGTCTGGAACAGTCCGGGGCGGATGCGGATCAGCTCTTTGCGAACGGTGAAATCGCGCCACTCGCCCTTGTACAGATATTTTCCCGGGTGAGCCTTGTCAACGGTTTCCACGAAAAGGTCCTGGACGTCCGCGCTGGTAACGGTGGCTCCCCAGGACAGTTTGCGCGAATGGCCCATCACGATATAGGGCTGGCCCGGGAACACCACGCCATAGGCGTCATATCCCGCGCCCTTCAGGTGCATGACGTAGCAGAGCGAGGGTTCGATGTGGAACAGGTGCGGGTCGTTGGCGAGCATGGCGGTTTTGGTGGCGGTGACCTTTGGGCCGACCACCCAGTTGTTGCTGGCCATGTAGCTGGGGAACCCGGCCGCGGTGCGGAAGGCCTGTTCGCGCGCGGCCAGCAAGAGCGCCTGTTCCGCGGAGAAAGCCGAGACCGCTCCTTCAATCCTCTGCGAGGGATGGAGAGGCCGGGGAGCGCTCAGGCGGTTCTTGAGCATCTCTTTGGGAACCACCGCGGGACCCAGCGAGTCATGGAGCGGCACCAGTTTCCAGGCGGTGTCTTCGCCGTACTTTTTCGCGATGGCGTACCTTAGCAGTTCCTGGTCCAAATTGGCGCAAAGCACCGAGCCGTAAAACCGAGACAGCGCGATGATGTCCGCGGGCCGGAACGGCTCCGGCTCAAAGTAAAGCACCTGGAACTCGATGGGGAGCCGCCCCTTGTTCTGACTGAGGAAAGCGTTGACGCCGTCGCAAAAAGCCTGAATCTGGGCCAGGGTTTCGGGCTGGGTCTTGGCCAGCAATACCTCCCCGACCAGGCCGATGAAATTCATGCCCATGGTGCGCTGGCGCTTGTCCATCTCCAGGGTTGAAATCTGGAAACCCATGGTTGAGAGGCCGGGCACGCCCACGTTTCCGAAGATCTCGCTCATTTTGCCCGTGGCCACCGCCCGGAACAAGACCATTTCCCACAGCCGGTCCTGGGCCTGCACGTAGCCGCCGGCGAAGAAAAGGTCGTGGCCGTCTTCGGTGAAGACGTGCGGCACGCCCCACTTGTCGCGGTAGATTTTCACCTCGCCGTTCAGGCCCGGCGCCGTGAGCGTGCCGTTGACCTGGGGCAGGGTCGGGTTCTTCTCGTATCCGGGCATGGACCGGATCGCGCAACTCATCACCGCGGTGATGACAACGAACGCGAGCGTCCGTAAAATTGAGCGAACTCCTCTGGTCATCTGATTCTCCTCTCCCAAAACATTGGCTCATTTATAGCAAGTCCCGCCAACCAAGTCAACCCCGCTTTGGGGTCAGGTCTTGAAATAAGACTTTACAAGTTCAGCGATTTGATGTAAATTTTGGTTATGGCTCGTCCGTGGCGGATCCAGTTTGAGGACGCGGTTTACCATGTGAGTTGTCGCGGCAATGCGCGGCAGGATATTTTCGCGGACGATTCCGACCGGGGGTATTTGCTTTTTCTTTTGGGTCGCGCGGCGGAGAGGTTCGGCTTGGAGTTTTTCGGTTTTTGTTTGATGCCGAACCACTATCATCTTTTCCTTCGCACGCCTCGGGGGAACCTGAGCCAGGCGATGCACTGGATCAACGCCGGCTACACGATCCACTTCAACTGGAGGCACCAACGGATCGGGCACCTTTTCCAGGGCCGCTTCAAATCGGTGCTGGTGGTTGACGACACACATTACATGCACCTGAGCATGTACGTCCATCTCAACCCGGTGCGCGCGGGCCTGGTTGAAGACCCGGCGGACTTCAGATGGTCAAGCTACCGCGACTACATCTCGCGTGAACGCGCCTACGCTTGGCTGAACCGCGAGGAAATCCTCGGCCGCTACGGCGATGGCGCCAGAGCCAGGCTGAGGTATCGCCGGGACAGCTTGGCCATGATCGGTAAGACGCCGGGTTTTGTGGAACAACTCCGCCGGGGGTTTGCTATCGGGCCGGCAGAAAAAATCATCGAGTTGGCGAGAAAACATCAGCCGGCCGGCGACCGCAAACAGGTGCCGCAATTCGTTGCCGCTTCTAAAATTTGCGCGGATCCGGCCGCGGAAATCGCCCGAGTGGCAAGGGCATTCAATGTCGATCAGAGCGAGCTTTTCAAGAAGCGCAGGGGCTTCATTCCCAGACTCGTCGCCTATCTCCACCTCGTTGAAAATTGCGGCATAAAGGTCCATGAGGTTGAGCGAATATTCGGACTCAGCACCGGCGCGGTCTCGCATGGGATCACCCGATTGAAAGAAAATCCGCAATATCGGAAAACAATTAAGAATAAAATTGAGGGACTTCCCGTTAAGTCTTATTTCAAGACCTGACCCCAAAAATCGGCGATGGGCCGGGCAATGACTTCGTTTCCGAACGTGGTAAGGTGGCAATAGTCAAAATGTGTTTTCTGCTGCTGGTTTTGCCTGAAGATGGGCAGGAGGTCGAGGCAGGGCAGGTTGCGCTGGGCGCAGTAGTCGATCATTTTTTGTTGGGGGAAGTCGTCATAGACTTGCGACTCGACCTGGATGGTGGCCGGGAAAATAATCAAGGCCAGTCGGAAGTGATTTTTAGCCGCGAGCGCCCGGAGTTCGTCCAGCCCGGCATAGATATCCGGCCAGGATGTATCTTGCCACGCCGCGCCGAAATCGAGCCGGGCGCCCTTGATGACTCTGAGGTAGGCGTCCTGGTCGGTGCGCCAATCGCCCTTGTTGTAGTCTCCCGTCCAATTCCAAATGGCGGCAAGGTTCCTGCGCGTGAATTTCCGCGCCAGGAACCTTTTCCAGATCCACTTGTAAAGATAACTATATTGCTCTATGGTTTTGGAAGCTTGAGCCAGCCAGGGCGGCAGTTTGTAGTATTCATTTTCAAACCCCCAAGGCGGCCGGCTGTCATTCAAATAGAACCCGATCAAGACCAGGTCCGGGCTCACGCGCAGGCCGGTTTCTTTTAAAATATAAATTTCCTCTTGCAGGCCCACGCCCGGGACTCCCGCGTTAATCACCTCGACCTTCCGCGAATCGGACAGGATTTTTTCCAGCAGGTAAGGGTAGGTTTCTTCTTCTGGAAAACCGGTCTGGATGGTGATCGAATCTCCCAGCACCAGGATGCGCGTCGCGCCCGCGGGCTTCTTGATTGATATTTCCCTGCCGCGGAACCCGAGCGAATTGCTCCGAAAGTTGACCATGCGGCCGGCAGCCTCGGACCACTGCGTGAAATTAAGATTGGGTTTCAGCCGACTGCCGCGGCCGGTGGAAATCACTCCCTCCACGCTCAGCACCGCGGGCTTGCGCGGCCAGTCCTTATGGAACGCTGACCAGGCGATGAATTCGAGCAATCCAAACGTTACGGCTGCGGCCAAAAATACCGTTGCAGGCGGGAAAAGCCATCGGCGCAAGCGGCGTTTCATTTTTCGCTCCTGGTCCCGGTTTGCTCGTCCCTCGCGGGCGCGATTAGCGGCGCCAGGAAATCGGCGATGTGCCGGGAAATGATTTGATGCCCGAGCGCATTGAGGTGGCAATGGTCAAAATAGATGTCCTCGCCCTGGTGCTGCTTGAGAATCGGCAGGAGGTCGAGGCAGGGGATGTTGCGGGTCTCGCACAGTTTTTTCAACTGTTGCTGGGGATAGTCGTCCGCGACTAGGGACTTGACCTGCACCGCCACCGGGAAAATGAGGATTGCGAGCTTGAAATTGTTTTCCCGCGCCAGGTCCTGGAATTGCGCCAAGCCCTGGTCAATTGCTTTCCATGATTCCTGTTGCCATGCGGCTCCGAAATCCAAGTCCGCCCCCTGGATGACGCGCTGGTAGCTTGAGCTGTCCGTGCGCCAGTCGCCGTTGACGAATTCGTTTCGCCAGTCCCAGCGGTTGCGGGCTTTGCGGCCGAGGAAGTGGCTGACCAGGAGCCGTTTCCAGACCCATTTGTAGAGGTAGCTGTATTGCTCGACGGTTTTGCTGAATTCGATGAGCCGGGGCGAAAGCCGGTAATATTCGTTTTCAAATCCCCAGGGCGGCCGGCTGTCATTAAGGTAAAATCCGATCAGCACCAGATCAGGCTTGAGCCTGAGTCCGGTCTCCTTCAAAAGCAGCAGCTCTTCCTTCATGCCCATGTCCGAGACGCCCGCGTTGATGACCTCCACCAGCCTTGACGCAGAGAGCATCTGTTGGACCCGGGCCGGGAAAACTTCTTCTTCCGGCAGAAAAGGCGAGAGCGTGATGGAATCCCCCAGCACCAGGACGCGGGTGACTCCCGCGGTTTTCGGAAGCGAAATTTCCCGGCCGCGGATGCCGAGGGAATTGGTTTGGAAATGGACCACCTGGTTTGACACCAAAAACCATTGGGTGAAATCGAGGTTAGGCCGGAGCCTTTTGCCGTGGCCGGTGAGCACCACCCATTCGTTGGTGGGAATGGGCGGGGTGCGCGGCCATTTTTTATGAAGCAGGGCCCATGCGGTCAGTTCGAGCAGGCCGAGAGTGGTCAACGCCGCGAGCAGGACGGCCAGGAGGGGAAAGAGGCGTTTTCCAGCAGCGGTCTCTGATACTGCCATGTTTTCAATTCTAGGCCAATCAGGTTCGTGGTTCAACCTTTCAAACCCCGGCTGAAAATACGGTTCAGGGTTGCCTCATGACGCTGGCGAGCAAGTCGGATATGGGCTGGGAGATAAGCTGGTGCCCGAGCGCGGTGAGGTGGCAGTGGTCAAAATAGAGATCCTCGTTCTTGTGCGGCCGCAGGACTGGAAGGAGATCCAGGCAGGGAATATTGCGGGAGGCGCAGTAGGACATCATTTTTTGTTGGGGAAAATCATCAGCCGCGTCGGAGCTCACTTGTATCGCCACGGGAAAGATAACCACGGCGAGCCTGAAATGATTTTTTTCCGCCAGGCTTTTCATCTCGTCCATGCCCTGGTAAATAGTTTTCCATGAGTCTTCCCTCCAAGCCGCGCCGAAATCCAGTCTTGCGTTCTCGATCAATTTCCGGTACGCGGCCGGGTCGGTGCGCCAATTGCCCTGCTCATACGGCTTTGAAAAATCCCACCGGCCAGCCAAGTTTCTGCCCATGAAACGACGGACCAGAAACCTCTTCCAGACCCACTTGTATAAATAGCTATATTGCTCCAGCGTCTTGGAAAACTCGATCAGGCTTGGTGAGAGCCGGTAATACTCGTTCTCAAACCCCCACGGTGGCCGGCTGTCATTGAGGTAGAACCCGACCAAGACAATGTCGGGCTTGAGCTTGAGCCCGGGATCTTTCAAGACCAGTATTTGCTCCTTCATGCCCGTGTCACCAATGCCGGCGTTAATAACCTCGATCTTGCCATGCGCTGACAAGATTTTTTCCACCAACACCGTAAAAATTCGTTCCTCCGGCAGAAAGGCGGAGAGGGTAATGGAATCTCCCAGCACCAGGACGCGGGTGACTCCCGCGGGTTTTTGCAGTGAAATTTCCCTGCCGCGGATGCCGAGGGAATTGGTCTGGAAATGGACCACCTGGTTTGAGACCTGGAACCACTGGGTGAAATCGAGATTAGGCCGGAGCCTTTTGCCGTGGCCGGTGAGCATAATCCATTCATAGGTGGGCAGCGGCGGCTTCCGCGGCCATTGCTTGTGGAAAAAAAGCCAGGCGAAAAATTCCAGCACGAGCAGCGTGGCGAGCAGGGAAAAAAGCACGGCGGTCAAGCGGAAAAGAATTCTCCGGCGCCTCTGGCCTGGTCCTGACATCCTAAATCATTCTAGACCGGTGTGACCCGTTTTCCAAGCCCCAGGCCGCGTCAAGTCCTAAGCCTGGGCCCGGCCCTTGACTTGAAGCTATCTTACAAATTGCTGGCGAAGCGCGGGGTCGTCGGTCTGGACGGCGTCAATGCCGTGTTCAATTTTGCGCCGGATGGTTTCGGGGTCGTTGATTGGCATGGTGATGACTTTGAGCCCCTGTTTATGCGCGCTTTTGATCATTGGCCTGGTCGCGATCGGGACCAGGGTTCCCACCCAGGATGCTCCCCGCTTTTTCGCCTGGCACAGGGTTTGGGCCGGCCAGGGCCAGGAGATGCAGGTTGCCATTTCCGGATGATGCTCATGCATCCACTTGAGCTGCTTATTGTTCCAAAGCCCCACAATGACTTTGTCCGACATGCGGTTTTCCTGGACCAGGCTTGTGAGCTTTTCGAGGTAGTACGTGTCCTTTCTTTCTTTGGTATCGAGATAGACCATTATTCCGGTGCTTCGGGCGAATTCCAGGATTTCCCGGAGGGCGGGCGCCTGCTCCCCGCGTTTGGTGCTGAGCGACTTGATCTGCGTAATTGTAAGCTCGCTTACATTTCCCTTGCCGGTGGTGGTGCGGTCAACCGCGGGATCGTGGATGGAAACGAACACGCCGTCCTTGGTCAGGCGGGGGTCGCACTCCACGTAATCAAACCCGTATTGGGCCGCAGTGCGGTAAGACTTGAGCGTGTTCTCGTCCGCTTCCACGTTGCCGCCCCGGTGCGCCACCCAGACCGGCCCGGTTTCCGCGCCAGCCGCGAGCGCCAGCGAGATTTGAAAAAATGCTATTGTCGCCCAGATCGTCCTCGTGACCATCCATTCCTCCTCAAACCTCAACCGCCGCGGACGAAAAGTGAAATGTGAAGCTCAGTCCCCGATTAGAGGCTTTTCGCGCTGACCTTGAGCGGGTGGTCAAGGATGTCGAGCCAGGGGTCAACTCCGTCCCAGTTAAGCTTCTTGTCCGAAACCATGTAGTACAAAATATAGGTATATTTTCCGGCCGGCGCTTCAAACATGCCTCCGATTTTGAGACCGGGCTGGAGCCTTCCGGGTTCGGACTCCGGCGGGTCGGCCTCGGCTTCATTGTCAACGTAGAAGGTGGTGAGAGTGACCGCTCCTTTCCATTGCTCCGGGATGATCATCCTGACCACCATGTTTCCCTTGTCGCCGGTCACCGCATACCAGTTATGGTGCGTGGTCAGGTCCAACTTTTTTTCCGCGTCTTCGGTCTTTCCGTCCAGGGGCACAGGTGTCTTGTTGGCCGCGTCAAAGAAGTATGACCCTTTGAACTTCTGGTTGAAGTCGATGGTGTAGATCATATAGGACCCTTTGAGCAGGGAGGCCGCTCCTGTCGGGAGCGAAAAGAAGATGGGGGTGTAGTAATAGTTCGAGTAAAAGACGTTGTCGGATCCTCCGGCGAGCTTGATCTTGATCCCGAGCGGGAGTTCGATCCCGCCTTCCATCCGGTGCACCACCCTCACCGGTCCGTCAATCCAGCCGACCAGGTCGGCCGGAGTGTCGTTTTCGCCCTTGACCATGTTGATCAGGCCGCCAATGGTGCGGATGTGGCCGCGGCCCTTGATCCGGTCAACCATGTTCGCGCCCACTTTCCCATCCGGCCCCACCAGGTGCAGCCGGTCGAAAAAGCCTTTGGCCTGCGGCTCGCCAAACCAGTAGCGGCCGGTCTTGACAAAATTTCTGCCGTCCTCAACCAGGTGCCGCGCATAGTCAACGCCCGAATTCGGGACCGCGCCGCTGAAAGCGAAAAGATAGACCGCGGCCCTGGCATTGCTCTCCGGGTCGGTCAAGACCAGTTCCGCGGCTTTGACCGCGGACTCCGGCCACCGGGTCCCTTCTGGAGCGAGGGCTCCCGCGTCCCAGGCCATGAAGACCAGCTCGTCCTGCGCCTCCAGCTTGCCGTTCAAAAGCTGCGGGTTTTTCTTGCTGCCCTCGGGATAGATGAAATTGCCTTCCGGAGTTTTCTCGTCGATTTGGAACGGGACCGGCTGGAATTCCTTTCCCGACCAGCGCATCAGGCCCAATTGGCCGATCTTCTCGCCCTCAAGGCCCGGGACCTGTTCAGCCTTCACCACCACCCCGTCCTGCCTCGCCGGCAGTTGGGCCATGGCCATGGAAGCGGTCAGGACGGCAACAACAAGCACGCCGATTTTGACGGTTTTCATTTTCTCCACCTCTCTGGACTATGATCTCCGGTTAAGCACGACGCCGGACTATTTGCGCGGAGCGTGCCGGATCAGCACGAAATAGTTTTCCATTTCCTTGCCCTGGCGGAAGGCTTTGCCGATCAGCACTTCGTCATCCACCCGGCGCAGGTAGTCGATCATGTTGCCGTAAACGAAGATGGTGGGGAACGCGGTGTTGGGCTTGATCGCGGGCCAGCCCGCGGGCTTGTCTTTGGGCAGCTTGGTGTAGTTGACCGCGAGCTCCTTGTTGGTCTTCGGGTTCGGCTCCGCGATGTAGTATCCCCACCCGATCAAGGGCGCGGCGCTGGAATTGTTGTAGCCGCCGATCAGTCCGTCCGGGGTGCGGTAGAACACTTTCTGGAAACGGGTGAAAACCGGCAGCGAGTTCTTGCCGTCAAAGGGTTGCGGGTCAAGGGACTTGGCGTCCTTGGGCACCAGGTAGTTCAGGTCCAGAGGGCTCCCGTCCTTGGCCAGCACCCACAGACGCGCCTGACATTTCTTGTTGAGCGAAAGCGCCTCGTTGCTCTTCTGTTCGTGGCTGAGCGGTTTTAAATAGGCCGTCACCTGCGCCAACGTGGTTTTATCGTCCCGCAAAAGGTTCTTGAGTCCAGACATCTTCATCCCTCCCGGTTTGGCGTTCCCAACTATTATATCTCCTTGAGCTTTCCCTGCAAGAGCGCGGAAAGGCATAAAAGCGAAAACACTACTGTCCGGGGAAAATTCTTCCGCTCATTGCCTCATTGCCGGATTCGATAGCCCGGCGCTTCCGCCGTCCCCGGCCATGAATGGCCGGGCTATCGAAATCGAATTTCAAGCGCAGGCTAAGACGCGTGGATCATTGTTCAATTGACAGGATTTGGCAATTGCAACTCGTCCCGGAGCCGTCAAATGGGCCTACGCCAAGCGCCGGCGGAAAATCTCTTGATTTTTCCCCGGACAGTATTGAAGTGAAAAGGCGGAAAAGAGGAAAGGTGAAAACACGCGATCCTGATCCCCAATCCCCAATCCCTGAATTGATGCTTACCGCGGCATTGCCATTCTCGATGCCGGCAATTTTCAGCGGCAATCTATTGTGGCGAATATATGTATTGCAAGAAACTATTAATAATAGAAAAGGAAAGCCCCTTTCAATCAAAAGAAAGGGGCTTTCCAGGAAATTTTTACGCCTTGGCTTCTTTTTTCTTCAGAGCCTTGATCCGCGCCTGCTGGTAATGGTTGGCGCATAAGCCCTTGGCGTAATGCGGATGGCCGCAGCCGGCTACCGAGCAAAGCTTCTTCGCGCCCGGCTTCCTGCCGCGCCTCCCAGGCTTGCGCCCGGGCTTCCGGCCCGGTTTCCTGCCGGGCTTGCGTCCCCTCCGGCCCGCGGCCGGAGCGCCCAACAGCATGGCTTCCATCTGGGAAAGCCGCTCGTTGAGCGCCGCATTGGTCTCCAGCAGCTGCTCCAGCACCTTTTCAAGGTTGTAAATGATCCCGCTTCTTGGTCTTGCCATAAGAAACACCTCCTAATAAGGTTGAGATATAGATACGCTATTAATACAATATTTATCCATTAATGTCAAATTGTTTGGCGGGTCGGGTTTCCGGGGCGGGTTTTCGCGGATGCAGGCCGCGAATTTGACAAAGCCCGTCCAGGCTCCAAAATAGGCGCTATGCTGGAGAAGCTGAAACGGCTGCGGGAAAAGCTTCGGCCCAGGAAACAATGGCAGGTGGTCTGGATTCGGCGGCTGCTCACGGTCGCGGTTTCCGCGGGCATCCTTTCTTTTTATTTCAACCGGGTCGATTGGCATGAACTGGGCCATGCCTTTGCCCGGGCCAATCTCTGGATTTTTATTCCGGCCCGGCTCCTGCAAGTGGTGTTCTATTTGTTCCTGGACGTCTATCTGCTCCAGCGGCTGCTGGTTTGGTTTCACGGTCCGATCAAATACTCCAGGGTCCTCTACGGCCGCTCCGCGCTTTACATCCTGTCGTTGATCAACACCCAATTGGCCAATGGAGGCATGTTCCTCTATCTGATGCGCGAGGCCAAAATCCTGGCCCGCAAGCTTTTGGGGCTGGTCATCTTCAGGTTCACCTGGTCGGTGTGGGCCTTGAATGCGGGGGTCACGCTCGCGCTGATTGCAACCGTGGCGTTCAGGCTGCCCTACCATTCTTCGATCCCGCTCAAGACCATCGCGATCGCGGTCGCCTTCTTTTGGGGCACGCTGGTTTTTGCATTTTCGGTCGTTTACTATTTTGCCAGGTATCGCCCGAATGCGCAGCATGGTCTGACCTGGGGCGTTTTTTTCCAGGCCAAACCCGGGCATTGCCTGACGGTCGGTTCTCTTACGCTTTTGTCCGCGGTTGGCGGCCTGGTCAGCAACTATTATTGCGCGCGCAGCTTCGGGCTCCGAATTCCCCTCCACGAGATGGTGCTGCTCCTGCCTTTTGCCGACCTGATCTCAACTTTGCCCATCGCCTTCATGTCGCTGGGCACAACAACCTTCGCCTGGCAGACCATGTGGAGGTCCTACGGCACCACCGAAGAATTTTTGTCGTTCACCCTGGCCTTGCCGGTGGCAACCTATTGCATGAGGGCTTTGATCGCGCTGGTGGCGCTCCCGCGCGCCAGCCGGGAAATGCAGGGATTGATTTCCCTGGTCAGGAACTCCCCCGAGGAATCGCTGGTGGAAGACCCCGGTCCGCAGGAAAAATGATCAGGGCTTCCTGTCTCTAAAATTTTCCTCGGCCGGCGGTTGGCAGGGAGCAGGGCAGGGGGCGGTGTCGCGGGCAAGCCCGCTCGCACAATGAATACTCAGGACTTCATTTAGGCCATTGCAGTTTGAAGCCTTTGCCGCTGACGATTGCTTCGGGCACAAAAGGGACTTTGCCGGACTCGGGCAGCACGAATTTCATGGGGCAGGCGTTCTTGATGTCGCGATCGATGTCGACTCCGGGCATCACTTCCATCAATTCCATTCCTTTTCCGGTCAGGCGGAAGATGCCGACGTTGGTGCAATAGAAGACTTTTTTCCCGGCCTTGAGCGCCTCGCTGCCGTTGAAGGTGATCTCGTCCACCTGGTCCACGAACTTGGCCTTGCCCGGCGCGCGAATCTTGAGCTTGCCGTCTTCAATCGCCATGGCCGCGTTCGCCATCCAGGAGCCGATGAAGATGAGGGTCTTGGCCGACGCCGCCAGGTCGGGCAGTCCTCCCGGTCCCACGTAATTAATCGGCCCCTCCCCGCGCTTGCTCACGTTGATGTTCCCGCGGCAGTCCGCCTGCAGCAGCCCCAGGATGGTGCAGTCCAGTTTCTCATAGCAGAGATGAAAAATCTGCGCGGAGGTCATGATCTTTTCCGGGTTGATCGAAGCCCCGAAGAAAATACCCATGGCCGGCAGTCCGCCCAGCACTCCGGTCTCCACCACAAATTTGACGTCCCTGGAAAGACCGCATTCATATACCAGCCGGCAGACTTCCTCGGGCAGGCCCACCCCGACGTTCACGTAGGAACCCGGCCGCACCACCCTGGTGAAAAGGCTCGCGGCCATGCGCGCCAGGGCGTTATCCACCGGGCCGCGCACCGGAGTGATCTTGAGCACGTTGTTCACGAACTTGAGCTTGTCCACCGCATCCGCCACGTCCTCTTGAGCGCCCTCAGTGAACATCTTCCAATAGCGGCGCTGCGGGATGGAGCCGGTCTGCTCGTTGCGCGGGTTGAGGACCACGGCGTCAACCTTGTCCGCGGGGATGAAAATTTTTTGCGGATCCCTGGGCACGAGGTCCCCCACGCAAGCGAGCACCTTGCCCCCGTTTTTCTTCGCGGCCATGGCTGATTCGTAGGCCTCGGTCAAACACGCCGCGTTGTCCGCGTAAAGGTTGCCTTCCTCATCCGCATACGGCGCGTTGAAAATGGCGAACTCAATTTTGGGCAAGCGGTAGCGTAGCAGTTCGCCTTCCGCGCTGGTAAAGCTTTGACCCGCGCCTTTGACCACGGGCGTGCCGTTGTCCACGCGCGGGTCAAGCAGGGTACCCACCCCGGTCCTGGTCAGGATCGAATCCTCGCCCCGGGCCTGGGCTTCGAGCAGAAAAGTCTGCATCCCCTGGGCCATGCGGTGTATCTCCAATTGTCCTTCCTGGGCCAGCTTGAGAAAAGTCTTCACCGTCTCCAGGTGTCCTCCGACCCAGAGCTTGACGATGCCCGGCACCCCCAACTCCTCCAGGCTCCCGGGAACGCGCCCGCGCGAACCTTGCGCGCCGACCGTGATCCAGGTCAGGTCGCGGGGATGGCCCGTGCGGTCGAACCGGTCGCGCACGGCCCAGAAATAAATCTGGCAGCGTTGGTTCGCGGCCATGCCGCTGGAAAAGACCACGGCGCGGTCGGGGATCAGTTCCACCGCCTTGCGCGCGCTCATGAACTTGGGATTGGGGAGCCGCGGGCAATAGTCGAGGTCCTTGCGGTTCCAGGTCAGCCGCCACTTGGCGATGTGGAGCAACAGGCCGGCTTTGGTCATCAAATCCATTCGCTTTCCTCCTTAAACTCCCCGCGTCTTTCAAGGGGAAGATTCCCCGGGAGATGGTTGTTAATTGTATTTGTAACGCGAACGAAGGAATATTTCAAATGCGCGGCGACTCCGCGATATGTTTGTTTGCTCATCGATCCGGGCTTGCGCCCGGGTTAAATTCGTAGATCTCAAAGGAGTGGAAAGTTTTTTCGAGATGGTATTGCTGGTCGAGTCTCTGTTGGATTGAGGGGAACTGCTCGCGCAGGATGGTCCTGAAATCGGGCAGGTCATGGTGCGGAAAGGGCATGGTGTCCATCACGAAAAAGCGGGGCGGCGTTTGCAGGAACGAATTGACGTAGTCGTTCTTCCAGGTTTCCTGGCAAGGGGCCAGGGGCGCGTTGTTTTTTCCGCGCAGGAAAGGGAAAACAAATGGGTAGGGCGTCGGCAACTTCTGTTTCAGGAGGAAAGGCACCTGGGACATCATTCCGAAATAAAAAACCTGGTCGCCGGGCTTGAGCGCCGATTTGAGGTAGTCAACCGTGGCGAAATGGCTCCGATACTGGGAGCGAGCGGAAGATTCATAGTCCGTGTTGACAAAATGTGCGGCAAACCGGAGCGTGTCCGCGCTGACCGAAGAGACCAGGATGGCGACCACGGCCAGGCAAAAGGCGGGGTAAAGCAGTTTTGCGCCGAGCCTCTGGTCGCGAAGGAAGTCCGCGATGCCCGCCCATCCGCAGCCGGCGAAAATCATCATTAGTCCCCAGAAGGGTATGCGGTGATAGATCAAAGGCTTGCCCTGGATGATTGCGCCGAGCATGGCAACCCCCAGCAAGGCCGGCAAAAGATAATACACCGCTCGGTCCCGGCTTTCCCCGGTCTTGCGGCTGAAAATGAAAAACAGCCCGCCGAAAAGCGCGAGCGGCTGGTCCGCGAATATTTTCCATACAAAATAAATAACCGCTCCGGGCAGGCCCAACTGCAACCCGTGCGCCCCGGCGGACAGCTTGACGAAAAACGACATGCCCGCATAGATTTTCAAATCATACCAGACCAGCAGTTTGTATAAATCATTCAGATGGCCGGCATTCCAGTAGTAAAGGACCACGGCAAGCCCGGGGACTAAACAGCTCAGGCCAAAAACCGGAAGCCCGGCCAAAGTCTTTCTCAACTCCCGGCGGCCGCCCGACGCCAGGAGCCATATGCCGAACACCGGCCAGAGCAGGCCGTAAACCGGCTTGAGCAAAAATGCAAAGCCCGCAAGCAGACCCGGGACGATGGCTTTCACAAAAACTCTGCGCTCAAAAGCCAGGCCCGAGGCGGCTGCGGCAAGAATAAACCACAAGACAAACCCGTCGCGTTCCCCGGTCATGGAAGCGCCCAGGTCAAGGTAGTACACCGCGTATGCCGTGCCGGCGAAGAATCCGGCCAGGCTTGACCGCGACGTCCTTCGGGCCAGGAAAAAAATCATGCCCAGCGCGGTGAACTGGAAGAAGAAATCAAAAATGCGGAAGTCAATTATGCGGTCGCCGACCAGTTCCAAAACCGCCCGGTGCAGGATGAATATGCCCGGATAGTCGGAAGCGATGCAGCCGACGTAGGGAAGCTCCTGATACTCCTTCCACACCCAGGAGCAATAGGAGTACATCCCGGCGTCCGCGCCGATGCCGAACCAGAGGGTCGGCGCGAGAATGACGCCTCCCAAAACGAGCGCGGCCCAGAACCAAAGGTCCATGCCCAGCCCGCGGTTGCGGTTCGTTAATGCGCGAGAACAGCTTGGTTCAGATTGACCCAATGATCCGAAAATATCCTCAAAAGCGGACAAAATCAAGTCCCAATATTCGCCTGACACAAAATGGTTGACATGATCCATCGGCTATTATGGTTTGACCGCCATTTGGTTTCATTCTACTGTTGAACCGTGCCATGGATTCCCGGACGCGTAGAATAAGTCGGGCCATATTTTTCCTGGGCCTGGTCCTGGGGCCGGCTGCAAGGGCCGGGGAACTTTGGTCCATCCCCGAAGCGGCCTGGCAGAGGCCGATCGGAGTTTATCCCAAAGGGGCAAGCGGGGTGCTTTCCCCGCTTGAGTCCCTGGCGCTCCCGGACAGCCGGACCAAGCGCGGAGTCCCGGTCGGAGGGATCGGGACCGGCTCGTTCATGCTTAACCTGACCGGCAGCTTCGGCCCCTGGGAGTTTGACATCGGAGGCGACAACTCATTCCTCTCCCGCTGGGGCTCGGAATGGAACAGCGGGCACGAAGAGAGGTTTTTGCCCCAGGCTGCATTCCATGTGTTCGAAAAGTCCGCCTCCCGGGTTTTCGTGAAGACCATGTCCACCGAAGACGTCCTGTCCGCGTGGCCGCGTCTTCCCAAAGGACAGGGCAAATATTATGCGCTGTTCCCCAAAGCCTGGTTTGTTTATGAAGGTTTTCCGGCGCCGCTGGCAATGGAGCAGTTCTCGCCCTTTGTGGCGCGCAACGAAAAACTATCCTCGCTCCCGGTCGGCCTCTTCTCGTTCGCGGTTTTTAACCCGGCCCAAGAGCCGGTTGAAGTTGCGGTGATGTTCACCTTCCCGAACGCGATTTACCGGGGGAGGACCGTCAGCCACGGCTATCCCCGCAAGGGACTTCGCACCCGGGTGGAAAATACCCGGGAGCTCCTGGCCGTCCGGCTCCAGGCCGAGCACCCGGACAATGTGCCCGAGACCCGGAAGACCGAATGGGTGATCGCGGTCCGAAACCCCGGAGGGGCAACGCTCTCCTATGTTGACGACTGGGCCGCGGACAAAAACGGCGCGGACGTCTTATCCGACTTTTCCGATGACGGCGTGCTCTCGGACAAATCACTTGACTCCCGCGGGAAAGGCCTGGCCGGCGCGGTCGCGGTCAAGGTCACGCTCGCGCCGGGCGAGCGGAAGGTCCTGCCTTTTGCCCTGGCCTGGGATTTCCCGGTCGTGCAGTTCAAGAACACGACCACCGGCACCAAGTGGGAAAAACGCTACAAGCAATGGTACCCCGGCGATTTCCAGGGCTTTGCCATCGCCCGCGACGCGCTTTTGAACGCCGCGGCCTGGGAGCAGGCGGTGGACGGCTGGTGGAGGAAGATCGCGGACGAGACTGCCTATCCGCTCTGGCTCCGCCAGGCCGCGCTCAACGAGCTTTATTATGACCTGTTCGGAGGAGTGTTTTGGGAGAACCGCTGCCTGTCCAAGCCCAAGCGCTTTGGCGCTCGCCCCGGACAGCACCTGTATTTCACCCACGAAGCCACGGTCTATCGGGACGCGGAAACCATTGACGTCAGCTATTACCAGGCCCGGCACATGATCGAGATGTTCCCCACCATCCAGCGCGACGTCCTGCTCGGCTGGGCCGACATGATCATGGACGACCCGCTCGGAAGAACGCCCCACGACGCCGGCTCGCCCATGAACGACCCCTGGTTCATCTACGGGCAATACTACAGCACCTCTCCCGGCATGCGGCCCCCGGACATGAACTGGAAGGACAACCCTTCGCGCTTTGTCCAGGAAGCGCATGCCTGCTGGAAATACACCGGCGACAACCAGTTCCTCCGCGAGGTCTATCCCGCGGCCAAACGCACCCTCGCCTATCTGGCGACCACGGACAAAAACGGAAACGGTCTGCCCGAAAGCACCGGCGGAGACACGTCTTACGACGCGTTCTCGCTCCGGGGAGAGTCAACCTATGTCTCCGGGCTTTACCTCGGCGCCCTCCTGGCCATGAGCGAGATGGCCCGGGCGGTTGGGAAGGCCGCGGAGGCTGAACATTACCAGGACCTTGCCGATGCCGGCCGGGCGCAGGCCGAAAAACTTTTATGGGTGGACCAGCCGGGCTATTACAAGATCGATGTCCGAGGGCCTTTCTCCAAATGTAACGCGCACTCGAAATCGGCAAAGCGGTTTACCGGTGCGCCTGGCAGGACGAGTCCATGGCCTTCTGGTTCGACACTCCGGCCATCTGGTACCCCGGCCAGCCGTCTCAATTCCGGGCCCAGCAAAACATGCGCCCTCGAGCCATCTGGGAACTCTTGCTCGAAATCAAAGACCCATTTGAAAAACCCGCGACAAAGCAAATCCAATCTACGCGTGGATTCCGGAAGAGACTGGTATATAATGCGGGTAGGAATCCGTCCCAGTTGCGACCCATAAAAAATTGAGGGGAATGTAAAAATGAAAAAGCTGGCGGTTTTACTGGCGGCGATCATTATTCCGGCGGCTGCGCTTGCCGGAGACTTGGAGAGCGTGCTGCGCAAAAGTTTTGTCCGGCCCGCGGTCCCGGTATCAGACACGCGCGGGAAAATCGGCCAGGCCCGCATCACCTCGGTCTATCCCACTTTCTTTTTTGTTGAAGACAACGGCAAGCTCCTGCAACTGGCCCGGGTCGAGATCACGGGCAACGGGAGCAGCCTGGCGGTGCGGGCGGTCCGGCCGGGCGGATTGTCTTATGACACCGCGGTCGGCGGCGGGGAAGCACTAATTAAAATTCCGGACCTGCGCCAGCCCGGCTCGCTTGAACTGCAACTGCTCAATTCCGGAAAGACCGTGCAGACGCTCAAGTTTGACTGGAAGCCGGAAAAGCTCTGGAAGGTTTACGTTTCCTTCGTCTCCCACTTTGACCTCGGGTACACCGATTACCAGGACAAGGTGGCGGAGAAGCGGAACAAGATCACCGAGACCGCGCTGGGTTACGCCGAGCAGACCAAAGACTGGCCCGAGGACTCGCGCTATCGCTGGACCGCGGAAGCAGCCTGGGAAATAAAAAATTTCCTCCGAGAACACCCCGAGAAGGCCGGCGAATTGAAAAAGCTGGCCCAGGAAGGACGCCTGGAAGTCTGCGCCAAGTTCAGCCACATGCACGCCGAGACCGCGGGCTATGAAATGCTCTTCCGCGAACTCTACTACGCCGAGCGCGAGCTGGAGCCGCTGCTCGGGGTTGAAATCGTCACCGCCAACCACACCGACGTGGACGGCTACACCTGGGGCGAGGCCACCGTGCTCCCGGGCTCGGGCGTGAAATATCTTCTCTTCAACCCCAACTGGAGCTACCGGGGCGGCAACATCGTGCACGACACCAAGTTCCCGCAGGCCTTTTTCTGGCAGGGACCGGACGAGGGAAAAATCCTCACCTGGCGCGCAAAGGATTCCTACGGAGAAGCGCCTTTCTTGAACGACGGGTTCCAAAAAGCGCTCCCCAAAATGACCGCCTGGATCCTCGGGCTGGAGAAAAAAGGATACCGCTACGACGCCATCCACCTCACCCGCACCGGGCCCGAGTGGGACAACACCATCCCCAAACTTGAGCCCTGCATGACCATCCGCGAGTGGGACCGGCAATTGGCTTACCCCCGCCTGATCTCGGCCACGCCCAAAATGTTTTTCAGCCATCTGGAAAAAAATTTCAGCGAGCAAGTCCCGGTTGCCAAAGGCGACATGCCCGACTGGTGGGCGGACGGCGTGATCACCGAGGCGAAGGAAGAGGGATTGAGCCGCGAGTTGCACCATCGCCTGCCGGAGCTTGAGTGGCTGGCTTATTTTGCGCGCATGCTGGGCATCGCCTATCGTTACCCGCATGAGGAGATTGAGGACGCCTATAACAAGAACATTCTTTTTGACGAGCACACCTGGGGCTTTCACAACCCGCGCAAGAAGGAGCATCAGGAGATTTTCGGGACCAAGGCCGGGTGGCTGCATGAGGGGTATGACGCCACGCAAAAAATGCGCGGGCAGGCCGCGGAGGCTCTGGCCCGGCAGGTTGCGGGCCAAGAACCAACCCTGGTGGTCTTCAACCCGCTGAGTTGGACGAGGAGCGACGTGGTCGCGTTTGATCCGGAGATCGAATGGCTCAAGTCCCTGAAAACGACTAATTTCAAAATCGTGGACGCGCAGAGCGGAGCCCAAGTCCCGATCCAGGCCTACGAACTACCGAACAAGGACCTGGTGGTCTATTTCATCGCCAAAGACGTGCCCGGCCTGGGCTACAAGAATTACCGGCTGATGGAGGCTGCTGAAGGGACCAAACACCCGATCAAGGCCACGGCGGGAAACAACAAGATGGAGAACGACCGGTTCGTGCTCAGCTTTGACAAGGAAAACCGCCTGACCGGCATCAAGGACAAGAAGCTTGACCGCGAGCTCTTGAGCGGGCCGGCCGGCCAGTTCGTCTATCGCAAGCAGGACCGGTATTTCAGCCTGATCGACTATAAAAAGACCGCCAGAGCGGAATCGATTGAATTCAGCCAGGGGCCGGTCTATGCGCAGGCCAAGATCAAGCTCAAGGATCCTGCCAATGCTTCCGCCGCGCTTGTCCAGGAGGTCAGGATTTATGACGGGTTGGACTGGATCGATATTTCCAACCACTATGAAAATTACTCCAACGAGCTCTGCGAGGCGCGGTATTTCGTCTTCCCGTTCAAGGTGCCGGACTTTGAGATGTGGGTGGAAACGCCCTACGGCAAGATGCGTCCGTATTACGACCAGCTCCCGGACTACGCCAAATTCTACGTGGTGTCCCACTACGTGGAACTCAGGAGCAAGAGCGAGGATTTCTCCGTGATCTGGAGCACTCGCCAGGCGCCGATGGTGGAGTTGGGAAGGATCACCAAGAAGGCCAACCACCTGACGCCTATTTATCGGCCGGGCATTTATCCCTGGAACCCGGACAAGCCCACGGTCTATTCCGAAATCATGAACAACTACCAGAATACCAATTTCTCGTTCTCCCAGGCCGGGACCGCGGACTGGCAATACCGGATCGCCGCGCTCAACGACGAACAGAGCCAAGCCGCCCACCAAAGCGGTTGGGAACTGTCCTCGCCCCTGATCCCGGTGCAGGTGGATTCCGGAAGGGGCGTGTTCGCGCCGGCCGGGAGCTTTGTCAAACTTTCCCCGGAAAACGTCATGGTCACGGAATTGAAATTCGCGGATAACGGCGACGGGCTGATTATCCGTTTATATGAGGCCGCGGGCCGGACCGCCCGGGCGACCCTGGAACTGCCGTTATTCAAAATCAGCGAGGCTTTGCTCACCGACGGGGTGGAGCGGGAGCAGTCAAAACTTGCAATCGCCCAGGGCAAAATCCAGGTTGAGTTGAGTCCGCACCAGGTCAAGACCATCAAAGTGAGACTGGCAGAATAATTCGCCGCTCGGCATTTAGGATTGAGCGGAGGGTCGAGGAGGGAAAATGAAGCGGTTTGGGTTGTGGTTGCTTTGTTCGTTGTTGTCTTTTCCGGCCGGCGCGGGCGAGCTGGACGGTCTGCTCAAGAAACATTTCACAACTCCGATTGCCCCGAAGAGCGCGGACTTGAAGGACGGCGAGACCCGCATCGCCGCGTTGTATCCGACTTTTTTTTACGTGGAAGAGCGCGGCCGTCTTTTGCAAATCGTTCGGGCGGAGATGGAAATTCGCGGCGCGGGCAATGAAGACCTGGAGTTGATGGCCGAGGCCCCGGACCAGTCGGCCTATGCCAACCCCATCCGGCCGCTTCCGGGCAAAAATTCCTATACCGTCAAAATCCCCGCGCTTGAGCAGCCGGGCGAAATCAAAGTTTATCTCACGGAAAACCAGAGGCTGGTTGACATCCGGACTTTTGACTGGCCCGCGGCCAAACTCTACAAGGTTTACGTCTCCTTCGTCTCTCACTTGGACCTGGGATACACCGGCACCCAGGAGCAGGTGTTCAAGAAGCGCGACGCCATCACCGAGCGAGCGCTTGAGTTCGCGGAGCAGACCAGGGACTGGCCCGAGGACGCGCGCTTCCGCTGGACCTTTGAGGGAAGCTGGGAGGTCAAGCATTTTCTGGAAACCCATCCGGAAAAACTTCCCGAGCTGCAAAAGCTCGCGGCCGAGGGACGGATCGAAGTCACTTCCAAGCTGACGCACATGCACTCGGAGACCGCTGGTTACGAGGAACTTTTCCGCGAGAACTATTATGCCTTGCGCGAGTTGGAGCCGCTGCTTAAGACCAGGGTGCTCACCGCCATGGAAAACGACGTCGACGGTTTTACCTGGGGCGAAGTCCAGGTCTTGAGTTCTTCGGGCGTGAAATATTTCTCCTTCAACCCCAATTTCTTTTACCGCGGGGGCAACATCCTGCACGCGACCAAGTTCCCCCAGGCCTTCTGGTGGCAAGGCCCGGACGACAGCAGGCTGCTCACCTGGCGCTCCAAGAATGCCTACACCGAGGCAAGTTATCTCTTCTCCGGATACCGCAAAACACTGGGCGGGCTGACCGAACTGCTCGGAGAATACGAAAAGAGCGGATTCCCCTACGACGCCATCCACCTCACCCGCTCCGGAGCGGATTTCAACATGGCCAACGACAACTCCTGGCCCAAGCTGGAGGCCTGCGAGACCATCCGCGAGTGGAACAGCCATTTCGCCTATCCCCGGCTGATCTCCGCCACCCCGGCCATGTTCTTCGACTACCTGGAAAAAAATTTCGGCGGCCAGATACCCTTGGCCAAAGGCGACATGCCCGACTGGTGGGCGGACGGGGTGATCAGCTCCGCTTATGAGGAAGCGATCAGCCGGTCCGTGCATCATGACTTGTTCAAGCTTGAAAATTTTGCCAGCCTGGCCAGTCTGCTGGTGCCCGGATACCAATACCCCAAAAAGACAATTGATGACGCTTACTACAATAATATTTTGTTCGATGAGCACACTTTCGGCTTCTCGCTCCAGACCGATCCGCGGTTTAAGAAGATTTTCAACACCAAGGCCGGCTGGCTCAAGCAAGCGTGGTTCAATTCCTCGGCCAAGGGTTATCTGGCAATGCTGGAGCTATACAAGCGGATCGCGGGGACCGAGCAGGTGGTGGTGGTCTTCAATCCCCTGTCCTGGGCCCGGAGCACCCGGGCCGTGTTTGCGCTCACACCCTTGTGGTTTGAGAAGCACAAGGAAAAATATATCCGGGTGAAGGACGCGGTCAGCGGGGAAGAGGTTCCGGTCCAGTTTGAGGAAAAATCATCGGGCAAAGTTTTTGCCATCCATTTCGTGGCCAGGGACGTCCCGGCGCTGGGATACCGAAGCTACAAAATCGTCCCCTCGCCGGACCAGCCGCAATATCCGTCCGCAATTGTTGCCGGTGATAATAGAATGGAGAATGAGAGGTTTGCGCTTGAATTCGGACCGGACAGGCAATTGAAGAGCATCATAGATAAAAAGCTGGGCCGCGAACTGCTGAACGGGAACGCAAACCAGTACATATATCGGAAGCAGGACTTGCTTTTCAATGCCGTTGATTTCCGGAAAATCGGCCGGGTGAAATCGCTCAAAATCAGCGCCGGGCCGGTGTTTGCAACCGCGGTGCTGGAAGTTGCGGACCCCGCCAATCCCCTGGCGCGGCTTACGCAAAAAATAACTCTTTACCAGGGGCTGGACTATATCGATATCGACAACTCTCTTTCGCGCTATAGCAACCGCGCCGCGGAGGCGAGATATTTCGCTTTTCCTTTCAACGTCCCTGATTTTGAAATCCGGGTGGAGACGCCTTACGGCAAGATGCGGCCGTACTACGACCAACTCCCGGATTACGCCAAGTTCTACACCGTCTCGCATTACATTGAGCTGGAAAGCAAGCGCGACAATTTCAGCGTCATCTGGAGCACGAAGGAAGCTCCGATGGTTGAACTGGGCGAGATCACCAAGCCCGCGAGCTGGACCAGTCAGGCCTTCCGGCCGTTTTTCTACCATGCCGGGAAATATCCCTGGAACCCGGACAAGCCCACGGTCTATTCCGAAATAATGAACAACTTCCAGAACACCAACTTCCCGCCGGCCCAGCGCGGCAGCATGAAATTCAACTACCGCATCACCGCCATTGACGCAAGCGAGTCCGACCGGGCCCACCAAAGCGGCTGGGAGCTTTCCATGCCGGCCATGGCTATTCTGTTTGAGCCCCAGGAGAAAGCAGCAACCTTGCCGCCGGGCGGAAGCTTCATCAAACTCTCGCCCAATAACGCCATGCTCACGGAGTTAAAGCAGGCTGAAGACGGGGACGGCTACGTCATAAGGGTTTACGAGGCTGAGGGCAAGGCCGCGGCCGCGGTTCTGGAATTCCCGCTCTTCAGGGTCAGCAAGGCCTGGCTCACGGACGGGGTTGAGAGGGTGCAATCAGAGCTTCCGGTCAAGGACGGCAAAATAACGCTCGGACTTGCCCCCTTTTCGGTCAAGACGATTAAGATATCGATGGATTGAATCCGTTCCAGATTACGCTTCAGGTTCTTCGAATATCTCGGGCTGGGCGACCGGCTCCACCACTCGCGCTTTGGCAAATGCCTTGATTGCTTCGTAGAGGATCATCAAGGCGAGCACGACCAGGATGATTGCGACATAGGGCACCGGGTCCGGGACCAGGCCTTTGAACGTCCAATCGGGCTTGAAGAACCCGGCCTTGATGAAGCCGAGCAAGGCCCAGTTGCTCATCACCAGCATGAACGCCGCGGGCGGGATGGTCACCAGCCACACCCAGCGCGCGCCGTATTTGCGATAGAGCCAGACCGTAAGCCCCACCAGGGTGAGCGCGGCCAGGAGCTGGTTGCTCGCCCCGAACAGGGACCAGAACACCTTCCACGCCGGGATCACGTTGCCCGCGGCGTCTTTGGTCTCGCGCATGACGAACAGGATGGGCACGCCCGCGGTGGCCGCGGTGGCCAGGTATCTCCCGAACCGGCCCTTGAACCCGGTGAGCTCCTGCACGATGTACCTGCCCAGGCGCGTGCTCACGTCCAGGGTGTCATAGACAAAAGTGGTGAAGGCGAGCAGGCCGAAGGATATGCCGAAGGCCGCGGGCACGTGGATCACTTCGAGGAAGCTTCCGATCCCGAGTCCGTAGATCATGTTGGCCTTGAGCGGCCCTTGCAGCACGGATGCGTTCTTGGCCAGCATCATCACGCAGCAGAGCGAAATCAGCGCGACCATGGCTTCCAGCAACATGCCTCCGTAGCCGATGAGTTTGGTGTCGGTCTCGGTCTTGATCTGCTTGGAGGTGGTTCCGGAGGACACCAGGGCATGGAACCCGGAGCAGGCCCCGCAGGCCACGGTGATGAAGAGCAGCGGGAACAATGCCTCGCCCTTGGCCGTGACCAGGCCCGTGAAAATCGGGTATTGCGCGGTCTTGCCGCCGAAGATGATCCCGAGCGCGCCCGCGGCGAGCACGGCGTAGAGGAAATATCCTCCCAAATGTCCGCGCGGCTGGAGCAGCATCCACATGGGAACCACGCTGGCCGCGAAGCAATAGAGCAGGAGCAAGACGTCCCACGATTGCCGGCCCCGGCTTTCGGAGATGCCCAGGATGGATGGCAGGTCAAGCGGGATGGATTGTCCGACCCAGATCGCCACTCCGACCAGGGGCAGGAAAATAATAGTCGCCCACAACAGGGACAGTCTGGCGTAGCGCATCAGCAGTCCCATCATGATCGGCAGGGTGAGGTATAGGAGCGAGGATGTGGCAATGCCCCCGCCGGTCACGACCAGTCCGTTTTCCAGGGTCTGCCGGCCGACAAAGGAACTGGCCACAATGTCGGTGAACGCCACTATGATGTAAACCAGGGTGATCCAGACGAAGAGCAGGAACAGGATGTAGGAGCGCCGGCTCATGTATTCGGAAACCACTTCCGCGATCGAGCGCGCCTTGTGACGGACCGAGGCCACCAGCGCGCCGAAATCGTGCACCCCCCCGATCAGCACGCTCCCGATCAGAATCCAGAGCAGGGCCGGGCCCCAGCCGAACATCACCCCCGCCAGGATCGGGCCCACAATCGGACCCGCGGCCGCAATCGCGGAAAAATGCTGGCCCAGCAGAAACTTGGAATCAATGGGCACAAAGTCCACGTCGTCCCGCATCTCCACCGCGGGCGTCCGCGCGTTCTTGTCCAGCTTGAACAGCCGGCCAAGCAGCGAGCCGTAGGTCCAGTACGCCAGCAGGAGCAAAGCCCCGGAACCGAGGACCAGGACCAATAGATTCATCTAGATTCCTCTTTTAGCCGTTTGCCGACTATTATATCACCAGCAACGCGAGCTCAACAGAAATTCAACGACTTCTATTGATCGGGGAGCCGGATTTTTATGTTGATCCACAAAATGGTTTGACCGATATGAGAGTTTTCCGATAGCCCGGCGCTTATGGTCATCAACAAAATAGTTTGACATATATAAGAGTATTGCGACAGCCCGGCGCTTCGCCGATTCCGAACGGATTGCCTGATTCAATAGCCCGGCGCTTATGGCCATCAACTGAATAAGTTGACAGACATTCGATTTTCTCGATAGCCCGGCGCTTCAGCGCCGGGGAACCGGGGCGCTCCCACTCCTGCTGCGGCCCGCAAGGCGCGGGCCGAAGCGAGGGGGGTGCGCTTTCGCTGTTCCCGGCCATGAATGGCCGGGCTATCGAAACCGAGTTTCAACCTCAGGTTAAACCATGAATGGCTGCGCTAATGAAATGCAGGACCGGCTCTGTCCATTCAATTAGTTGATGACCATAATGGCCGAGCTTATGAAATGCAGGATTGGACGTATCATTGAAATTGTATGACCATCAGTTGCGGATCAAAAGGCCTTGGCTTTTCAGCCTTCGCTGATGGAAATCAGGATCACGGGTTTGCGCGCCAGACGGTGCTTGAAGTATCTTTTCAACTCGGCGCGAAGCTCTTCCTCGATCTCGGCCAGGGTACGCTTGCCCTGCTTGAGCAAAGAGTCCAGCTTGCCCTCGCAGTTCTGCCGCGCTTCCCACAGCAGTTCGTCGCGCATTTTTTCGCCCACCACGCCCGCGGTCTCAAGCCTGACCGGCGAGAGCCGTTTGTGAAGTTTGCTCACGCTCACGCTCATAAGCGCCACTCCGGCCTCGGCAAGCCTCAGCCTTTCCTTCAATACCTGATGGGGCACTTCCACCCGGCTGCCGTCCAGGTATTCCGGCTCCAGCTCCAGCTTGCCCTCAAGCCGGGCAACCCCGTCCTCAAATACCACCATGCTACCGTCATCAAGCACCAGGCACTGTTCCTCCTTGAAGCCGTTCCGAACCGCCAGTTGCTTGTGCTTGACCAGGTGCCGGTACTCGCCGTGGACCGGGATGAAATATTTCGGGTGCACAAGGTTCAGGACGAACAGCAACTCCTCCTGGCTCGCGTGCCCGCTGCAGTGGATCTCGCTCACCGTTTCGTAAAAAACCTCCGCGCCCTGCCGGTAGAGTTCGTTGATCAGGTTCTGGATCGCCCGCTCGTTGCCGGGAATGAACTTGCTGGAAAAAATCACGGTGTCGCCCGGGATGATCTTCAGCTGCTTGTGAGCTCCCCGCACCATCCTCGACAGCGCGCTCAAAGGCTCTCCCTGCGAGCCGGTGGTGATCACCACCAGCTTGTCCTCCGATATGCCCCTCGACTGCCCGGGCGAGACCAAGACATGCGGCGGGATGGAGAGGTATCCCAGTTCGTGGGCGATCCGGGTGTTGGCCTCCATGCTCCGGCCCGTGATCAAAACCTTTTTGCCCAGGCCCGAGGCCGCGTCCAGCACCTGCTGGATCCGGTGGATGTGGCTCGCGAACAGCGCGATGATCACCCGGGAGGGCGCCTTCTGGCAGATCTCAAAGATCGCCTTGCCAACCTCCCGCTCGCTCGGAGTGTAGCCCGGGCTCTCAACGTTGGTGCTGTCCGAAAAAAGAGCCAGCACTCCCTCTTCCCCCAGACGGGTCAGGGCGTTCAAGTCCATGCGCTTGCCGTCAACCGGGGTCGGGTCCAGCTTGAAATCCCCGGTATGGAGCAGCACGCCCTGTTCCGTGCGCACCGCGATCGCGACCACGTCCGCAATCGAATGGCTGGACTGGATAAAGTCAACCTCAAAGTCGCCAACCTTCCGACGCTCGCCCGCGCTGATTTCCACCAGACGAGCCTTCTTCAGAAGCCGGTGCTCGCGCAACCGCTCCTGGACCAGGCCCAAAGTCAGGCGCGTGCCGTAAACCGGCGCGTCCGCTTCCCGCAAAAGATAAGGCAGCGCGCCGATGTGGTCCTCGTGCCCGTGCGTCAGCACCACCCCGGCCAGTCGTTCTTTCCGCTCGAACACCCAGCGGAAGTCCGGGATCATCAGCTCCACGCCCAGCAACTGGTCTTCAGGGAAGTCAACCCCGCAGTCGATCATGATGAGCTGGTCCTTGTGCTCGATCACCAGGCAGTTCATCCCGATCTCGCCCGAGCCGCCCAGCATAAGAATCCGAACCAAAGCCTTGCCCGAAACGCTTTCCTTGAGCTTGATCAAATGACCCCCCGCTGCTTAAACCCGGCGATCTCCGCGTCGGTGTAACCCAGCCCCTTTAGAATCCGATCGGTGTCTCCGCCTTTTTCCGACGCAGCCTTGAGCCGGGCATCCTCGCCGCAAACCCGGATCACCGGACCAACTACCTTGATTTCATTGCCGCCGGCATCCCGCATCGACTGGAGGCACTTGCGCGCCTTAACATGAGGATCGTTTTCCACCTCGGAGAATTTTTTCACCGGCTCCAGGCAAATGTCCCCTGAGCGAGAAATGAATTCCTCCCATTCCTTGAGCGACCGGGACCGGAAGAGCGCGGCCAGCTCTTTTTTCATACGGTCGTGCGCTCCCGGGCCGTTGAGCGGGGCCAACTCCCACTCCGGCTTGCCCGCGGCCTTGCAGAAATTGGCCCAGAATTTGCCCTCCAGCGCGGCAAGGCCCAGCCAGCGGCCGTCGCTGGTCTGGTAGAGGTGGTAGTGCGGGAGCCCGCCGTTCAGCTCAAGCCCGGCCGGGCCAGGGTCTCTGCGCGTCCGGAAAAACTCCGACAGGTGCGGCCCGATCAGACTCAGGGCGGACTCAAAAATGGAAACCTCCAGCTTGATCGCCTGGTTTTTCGCCCGCGCGTGATTCAGTCCCGCCAGGAGCGCGATGGCAAGATAAAGCCCTCCGGCCTGGTCGCCGATCTGCACGCCGGGGATCGCAAGCTCGCCCCCCTCAGTCCCGGTCACGCCGGCAACACCGGCCAGCGAAAGATAGTTGAGGTCATGTCCGGCTTTGCCGGCGTAAGGTCCGTCCGCGCCGTAGCCGGAAAGGGAAACGTAAACCAGGCGCGGGTTGTGCTTCCGGCACTCCTCAAACCCCGCCCCCAGTTTGTCCATCACCCCGGGACGGAACTGCTCGGCCAGAGCGTCAACCTCCTTGACCAGCCGGAAGAAAATCGATTTCCCCTCCGGCGTCTTGAGGTTGAGGCTCATGCTTTGCTTGCCCCGGTTAAGGGACTGGAAAAAGCCGGAAAGCGCGCGCGCCCAGTCCGGCTCCAGAGGCGACTCAACCTTGATCACCTCGGCGCCCAGGTCCGCGAGCGCCGCAGTCCCGAACGGGCCCGGCAAAAGCCGGGTAAGGTCCAGTATTTTTATGCCTTTGAGCGCGTCCATCTGAGCCAAACCCATCTGATTTTGGCAAAAGGCGGGGAATTGTCAACAAAACCCGGACCGCGGGCGGGGACCACGCAATTGCAAAATTTTCGCGGAAGCGTTATTCTAGATACCGCGAATCTCCGGGAGGGCATATGCCTGAGCAAAAGGACGTGGGCGGCGAAGTCATAATGATGGGCAAGCGCGAACGCCTGGGCAGTTGGAAGGGTGAACTGTTCGTGGAGATCGTGAAACTTAAGGGGAGCAAGGATGTCCAGTACCAGGTCATATGTGATTCGACCGATTCGAGGGATCTGACCGACCTGCCGGAAACCAAAACCTTTCAAGACAAAATGGAGGCCCTGAATTATGCAATGGAAATGGAGAGAAGTAAAGCGAAGTGGAAGCAGCTCAAGAAAGAGTGAGCGGCTTTCAGGCGGAACCAAATTCAACGTCTTTCTCGTGCTCGTCTTTCTGGTCGCGGTCGGGTGGGCTGTGGCCACCTTCAGCGCGCCCTATTTGCGGAAGGACAAACTCGAAAACACCATGGCGGACCGGATGCGGTTCTTATCGAAGTCCAACGTGGAGGATATGATCATCGACTTGACGGATGAAGCCAAAAAAATCGGGCTTCCGCCGCTGACCCGCGAAAATTTTTATTTTGAGGGCGGGCCGGGCCAGGACTCGCTGTTGCGCGTCAAATACGTTGAAAAGATCAAGCTCTATGACGACAAATGGTACGTCATGCCCCTGGTCGCGGAAAAGGAACTGCACATCCCGAAAGAGATGTATTGAAGCCCGGGCTTGAGATCAGCAACGAATTGGATGGATAGAGCCGGTCCTTTATTTCATTAGCCCTGCCATTATGGTCATAACCAATTGGATCGCCAGAGTTGATTATGCGTTAGCCCGGCCATTTGCGGCTTACCCTGTGAATCTGAAATTCTCCTTCGATAGCCCGGCCATTTATGGCCGGGAACGCGGGCTAATCCCTTTGCTTCGGCCCGCGCCCCCGCGGGCCGAAGCAGGAGAGGTGGAATCCCGGTTCCCCGGCGCTGAAGCGCCGGGCTATCGAAATAATCTTATACGTGTCAAACTATTTTAGAGCTTGCTCAGGCCGCAATATGAGCGATAATAAACAGTTCGGTTGAAGCGGGAATGATCAAGCTGGTAAATGTAACCGTGTCTTTCGGCGGCGAGCCGATCCTGGATGACGTCAGCTGGATGCTGGGAGACAACGACCATGTCGGCCTGGTGGGCGAAAACGGCTCGGGCAAAACCACCCTGCTCAAGGTCATGGCCCGGGAGATGGAGCCGGAATTGGGCGAGACCGAACTCCCGAGAGGCCAGTCCGTGGGATACCTGCCCCAGCAAGGGATCGTCCATGCCGGCAACACCCTGGACCAGGAAATACGCAAGGCGCTCGCGCCCATCCTGGGGCTGGAGCAGGAATGCAAAAAAATCGAGCAGGAGCTTGACGATCCCTCGCTTTCGCACGAAGAGCAGCAGAAGCGCATCTCCAGGATGACCGGGCTGATGGACCAGTTCCGGCTGCGCGGCGGTTATGAACTGGAGCCCAGGATCGGGCGCGTGCTCAAGGGACTTGGCTTCAAGGAATCCGAACGCGAAAAGCCGGTGGAATCCTTCTCCGGAGGATGGCAGATGCGCATCGCCCTGGCCAAACTCCTGCTCTCCGAGCCGCAAATACTCCTGCTCGACGAGCCCACCAACCACCTCGACCTCGACGCCCGCAACTGGCTGGAAGAATTCCTGAGAGCCTATCCTTATTCCTATTTAATCGTCTCGCACGACCGCTGGTTCCTCGATGTCTCGGTGGACAGGGTCGTGGAAGTGGAAGCCGGCCGGCTCACTGATTTTTACGGCAACTATTCATATTATTTGGGGGAAAAAGTGCGGCGGGTTGAGGCCCAGCGCAGGGCTTACGAGAAGCAGCAGGAGGAAATTCAGAAGCTCAAGGCTTTTATCGGCAAGTACCGCGCGGACAAGAAACGCGCGGGACAGACCAATGACCGCGAGAAGCGGCTCGAGCGGATGGAACTGGTCGATCCTCCCCGCGAGAGCAAGCCGGTGCACTTCAAGTTCCCGGACCCGCCCCGGGGGCCGAACGACGTGCTCGCGCTTCGGGAGGTCTCGGCCCGATACGGCGACTACACGGTTTTCATCGGAGTGAACCTGATGCTGCGCCGGGGGGAGAAGGTCGCCATCGTTGGCCCGAACGGCGCCGGGAAATCAACCCTGATGGAAATCCTTTCCGGACGCAAAGACCCGGACCAGGGCAGCCGCAAGCTCGGGGACAAAGTGGAACTGGCCTATTTCGGCCAGGACGCCGGTGACGAAATCGAGCCGGAACTGAACGTCTATGAAGCAATCCAGAGAGACTGCCCGTTCGACGTGGTGCCCAGGCTCCGCAGCCTGCTCGGAGCTTTCCTCTTCAGCGGGGACGACATTTACAAAAAAGTCGCCGTGCTCTCCGGCGGAGAGAAAAGCCGTCTCGCCCTGGCCCGGCTCCTGCTCCGGCCCGCCAACCTGCTCCTGCTCGACGAGCCCACCAACCACCTGGACCTGCGCGCCAAAGAGGTGCTGATGAACGCCTTCCGCGACTTCCGCGGAACGCTCGTGTTCGTGGCCCATGACCGCTATTTCATGGAAGACCTCCCCGACCGCATCATCGAAGTGAACAATCACAAAACCGAAAGCTACAGCGGGGATTACACCGACTACCTCCACGCCAAGCAGCGCGAGATGAGGGTTTTGCTCGACCGGCAGGCGCCGGCGCCCGCGGCCCCGGCGGCCATAAAAGAAGAGCCCAAGCCCTCGGACCTGGAAAAAGCGGAGCGCGTCCGTCGTCGGGAGGAAGATAAATCCCGCGTGCGTCTGGATTCCAAACGGAAGCGCCGGCTGGAGGATCTGGAAAAAAGCATCGCCAAGTCGGAGCAGGACCTTAAGCAGGTGGAGCAAGACCTTTTCAGTCCCGCGGTGGCCACCAACTACGCCAGGATAATGGAACTCACCCTGGCCAAAAAAGACTTGCAACAAAAAATCGACTCCATGATCGCCGAATGGGACAAGCTCCACGAAGAGATCCCCCGCCGACAGTCGCCGGCCGGCGCGTTCCTGATCAAAAAGAACTGAAACAAGCTCCGGAGCTACCGGCCGGCCGCGTGCGCTCAATTTGACGCGCCGGTCGGATGGTCGCAGATTATAATCAAACCCGGTCAAGGAGGCGTGATGTCCATTCGGATAGTTATTGTGGGCGGGGTCGCGGGCGGGGCGTCCGCGGCGGCCCGGGCGAGGAGGCTCTCGGAAGATTCCGAGATCATCTTGTTGGAACGGGGGAATTACATTTCCTTTGCCAATTGCGGGCTGCCCTATCACATCGGAGGCTCCATCCCGGAGCGGTCAAACCTTTTCATCCAGTCGCCCGAGTCGCTCAAGCGCCGCTTCCGGATTGATGTGCGCACGGGCGTAGAGGTAACGCGGATTATTCGCGAGGACAAATGCGTGGTTGCGCGCATTCTGAAGACCGGGGCCGAGGAGCGGGTTCCTTATGACTATCTGGTGCTGAGTCCCGGGGCAAAGCCTTTGCGGCCGGCGATGCCCGGGGTCAATTCTCCGAGGGTGTTCACGCTGCGCACCATCCCGGACATGGACCGGATCAAGGCGGCAATCGAGAATGATCACGCCCGGCAGGCCGTGGTCATCGGCGGTGGATACCTCGGGCTGGAGATGGTTGAGGCCATGCGCGCCCGGAACCTGGGCGTGACTTTGGTCGAGGCTTTGCCCCAGGTGATGAACGCGATTGACCCGGAGATGGCCGCTTTCATCCACCAGCTCCTTGCCCAACACGGGGTGGAACTCCGACTCAACACCACGGTCACCGGTTTCCAGGGAGACGACAAGTCAGTCGCGGTGCAGTTCTCAAGCGGAAAGTCCTGCAAGGCCGATCTCGCGATCCTGGCCGTCGGCGTCAGGCCCGAGGCCGCTCTTGCCCGGGAAGCCGGACTTGAGCTGGGCCAATTGGGCGGCATTGTGGTTGACGAGCACATGCGCACGAGCGATCCCGCCATTTTCGCGGTGGGCGACGCGGTGGAGGTTGAGCAGTTGGTGGGCGGGCACAAGGCTTACATCCCTCTGGCCGGCCCGGCCAACCGCCAGGGAAGGATCGCCGCGGACAACATCTTCGGGAGGGAAAGCGTTTACCGGAAGACCCAGGGCACCGCTATTTGCAAGGTGTTTGAACTGGCCGTGGGCGTGACCGGCTTGAACGAGAAAACGCTCAAGGCCCGCAAGATCCCGTATGAAAAGATTTGCCTTCACCCGCTGAGCCACGCGAGCTATTACCCCGGCGCCGAGCCGATCACGCTCAAGCTCTTGTTCAGCGCTCAGGGCGGTAAAATTCTGGGCGCGCAGGCCCTGGGCAAGGAAGGCGTGGACAAGAGGATTGACGTGCTGGCCGTGGCGATCAGGGCCGGAATGACAACCTTTGACCTCGAAAACCTCGAGCTCGGCTATGCCCCGCCTTACGGCTCGGCCAAGGACCCGGTCAATTTCGCCGGGTTCGTCGCCTCCAACTTCCTGCGCGGAGACGTGAAGATCGGCCACAGCGAGGAGTTCGCCAACCCCGGACCGGACCAGATCCTGCTCGACGTCCGCACACCTTCGGAGTTCAAGCGCGGCACCATACCCGGCGCAATCAACGTCCCGCTCGATGAACTGCGCAACCGGCTCGCGGAACTGCCGGCCGGCAAACAGCTCCTGGTCTTCTGCCAGGCCGGACTCCGCGCCTACGTCGCCTGCAGGGTCCTCACCCAGAAAGGCTTTGACTGCAAAAACCTGACCGGAGGCTACAAAATTTTCCAGGCCGCGAAAGGGTGCCTGACCGAAACGAATCCCGAAGCGCTCAAGACCTGCGACACCGGAAAAACCTACGAATCTTCCATCGGAGATGTCAAGGACCGCAAACCCGGTGGCGGTTCCTGCGGACCATAACCGGGGAGCAGATTTTCCGTTTCATTGGTCCGGTCATTCATGGTTTAACCTGTTTCGATAGCCCGGCCATTCATGGCCGGGAACCGCGACGGCCCAACCCATTGGCTGCGGCCCACGCTACGCGCGGGCCGCAGCCACAAGGGGGCGCCCCCTCTCCCCGGCGCTGAAGCGCCGGGCTATCCAATCTGGCGACCCATTCAAAAACCGACGAAGCGCCGGGCTATCGAAAGGTTTGCACTGTCAAAATATTTTATTGATGACCATAAGGCCTGCCCCCGTCATAATCCTGCCGGGTGCAACTTCGGGCTGAAAATGATAGGATATGCAAAGCCCGCAAGGCACGTCCCATTCAAGCTTGACCAGGAGTGAATGACCAATGGTTGAGGAGTCGCGGACTCTGGAAGCCGGGGCAGACGCCCGCGTCGGTTATTACCGGTGGGTGATCTGCGCGCTGCTTTTTTTCGCGACCACCGTCAATTACATTGACCGCCAGGTGATCGGCATCCTGGGCCCGACCCTCAAGGAAGAACTGGGCTGGAGCGAGATCGATTTCAGCAACGTGGTCTTCACTTTCCAGTTGGCCTACGCCATCGGCCTCCTGACCGTGGGCAGGCTGGTCGACAAGGTCGGCACCAGAACCGGATACGCCCTGGCGGTATTTTTCTGGAGCCTCGCGGCCATGGCCCACGCCGGGTTTCGGAGCGTGGCCGGGTTTGCAGCCGCCAGGTTCGCGCTCGGACTGGGAGAAGCCGGCAACTTCCCTTCCGCAATCAAGACCGTGGCGGAGTGGTTTCCCAAAAAGGAGCGCGCCCTGGCCACCGGCATTTTCAACGCCGGCACCAACGTGGGCGCAACAATTGCGCCGCTCATGGTGCCCTGGCTGACCCTCAAATTCGGCTGGCGCTGGGCGTTCATCGTCACCGGCGCGATCGGCCTGCTCTGGCTTTTCTTCTGGCTGCCGGTTTACCGGAGGCCGGAGGACCATCCCCGTGTTTCCCGCGGCGAACTGGCCTACATCCAGAGCGACCCGCCCGACCCGGAAGTTAAAATCCCCTGGCTGCCATTGCTCAAGCGCCGCCAGACCTGGGCGTTCATGGCCGCCAAGTTCTTGACCGACCCGATCTGGTGGTTCTATCTCTTCTGGGTGCCGGACTTCCTCAAAAAAAACCACGGCATTGACCTCAAACAGGTCTGGCTCCCGCTGGTCACCATCTACATCATCGCCGACCTCGGAAGCGTGGGTGGCGGATGGCTCTCGTCCGCCCTGATCAAGCGCGGGTTCAGCATCAACCGCGGACGCAAGCTGGCCATGCTCGCCTGCGCAGTGGCCGTGACGCCCATCGTCTTCGTCACCCGGGTGCAAAGCATGTGGCCCGCGGTGCTTTTGATCGCGCTCGCAGCCGCCGCGCACCAGGGGTGGTCAGCCAACGTGTTCACCATGGCCTCCGACACTTTCCCCCGAAAGGCCATCGGGTCGGTCGTGGGCATCGGCGGCATGGCCGGGGCCGTGGGTGGCATGCTCGTGGCCAAGATCGTCGGATACGTCCTGCAATGGACCGGCAACTACCTCATCCTGTTCCTGACCGCAGGCTCCATCTACCTCGTCGCGCTCCTCATCGTGCAGGCGCTCAACCCCAGGCTCGACCCGGCAAAAATCGAATAGCCGGGCCGCGTAATTAACTTTTATCTCCGCAGGCCATATAGTATTATGGAGACTTGGACGGGCGCGCGGGCATTGCGCGCGGGAGGAAACCATGGGGCTGTTACTGGATGAGACCGAATCCACGCCGCTTAAGGTCTTGAGCGTGCTCAACCGGATGCGCACGGGCGAGGCGCGGCTCTGGGAAGGCGCCCGCTTCATCATCGCGGAAGTCCCGCTCGACCGCAAGGAGACCGAGCGGATACTGCCTTTCGGGCTCCGCCCCGCAAAGCCGGCAAGCGGCATGCTGTTCATCGTCAATTACCTCAAGAACAATTTCACCGTGCCCTACAAGGAATGCGGGCTCCTGGTCAAGGTGAAGACTTTGCTCGGCCAGGGAGTGCACTGCTGCTGGATGCTGGTGGATGACGACGCCGCGTTGATCTACGGCCGGGAACTCCTGGGCTATCCCAAGAAGCTGGCGTCATTCACTTTTGAGGAAAAAGGCGGCCATGCCGTCGCCGGCGCGACCCGCAGGGGAGTCACCGTGCTGGCCATGGAATGCGAGAAGGGCGCGCCGCAAAATCCCGCGCCGCCGGTGTTCGAGCAGAAGACCTTTAACGTGGGCGGGCTGGGACAGTTCTTCGCCCTGAACCCGGTCTGGCTGATCAAGCCCCGGGAAATCATCAAGGAATCTTATGCCGCCAAGGTCAGCGTGAAAATTTCGCCCTCGGATTACGACCCGATCTCAAGGCTTGTCGCGGGCGATCCTGTTTCAGGAAGGTTCGTGGTCGCGGACATCCCCGGCACTCATTACAACCTCCCGGTCTGGATCGCGGGACTACGATACTTCGCTAATACCTTCGAAATGCGCTACAAATGAAAAACCCGCCGCCCCTGGGGTCATCTATGAAAGGCCAAGTCAAAAGACGTTCCTCCCCTCAAGGCCTTTTTCAGGTCTTTGACTTGGAAGGGCGCTCCGTGCCGGCAACGCTCATCCCAACAGGTTCCCGGGAAAACGAGC
>Ga0315294_10000090_pt1 | contig 90930 bp, 65 predicted proteins | sample YL17G13_40_MG_FD_203626 | JGI IMG/M metagenome (GOLD analysis project Ga0315294, IMG submission 203626) | Sediment microbial communities from Yellowstone Lake, YNP, Wyoming, USA - YL17G13_40 | ecosystem: Environmental > Aquatic > Freshwater > Lake > Sediment | place: USA: Wyoming | collected... | reverse complement strand
TTGCCCATGAAGTTGTTAATCCGTCTGCACCTGTTGTCCCAAGGTCCTGGAAAATTGATTGGTTGTTGGTTGCGTTTACGGAGGCTCCGCTTATCGGGGTTCCGTTCGTGAAGGAAACGTTGACTTTCACGTACCACTGGATTGTAAAATTGTATATGCTATCCGCAGTATAAAATGATATTGCGGATCTATTGAGATTTGTCGCGTTAATGATGAATGTCCCTTCGTATCCGTCAGTCCCTAAATACAGGCTTATCTGGTTTGTTGATTGCCCGAGCAAAGTGACATTTGTGATTGTTGTGTTTTCATCAGACAGCCAGTATCTAATGTGATAAGCATTTGTTTGCGTTGTATTGATTTTAATATTATTGAAGGAATTGCCATTTGAATCCTGGTATACATTGATTCCATGCGCACTTGAGCCAGATGTAAGAATTGATATATTATCGAAATTATTCAAATCCGTTATCCTTGGGTTGATTCCATAAGAACCTGAACCTTCAGTCGTGATGTTGATATTCGAAAAATTATTGGAATCACCGTAATAGAAATAAATGCCTGGACTTGAAGAACCATTCGTTTTTATCGTAAAATTATCGAAAAGGTTATAACGACCATAACGAACAATCACCCCATCTGAGTCTGAACTGTTGGAGAAAACAGTGAAATTGGAATATTTTCCATAATAGCATTCTTGATACATGTAAAATGGATAGGATGAGTTGCCGAATGATGAAAGGTTCAAATTTGATATGTTTGAATAATAACTTCCATAGCAGTGAAATCCTTTGGAAAAGTTTCCTATTGTCGTCAAATTCAAATTGTCGATATTCAGGTAATTCGAGCGAGAGCCCCCAATCCAGAATATTTCAAACCCTTCGGAAAATGCTCCATAAGTGAAAACCGAGATATTTTTAATGACACTGTTGGAAGCGCGTCCGATTGAAAATCCATGTGAATAATTGGCCCAAGTAGAGATATTCGTATTGAAAACAGATGAATTTGAGGTATTTGAAAAAAATGTCCCGTTCATTCCGTCCGTATTATTAAAGGTATTGTTCTGCTGGAAAATCCTGCAATTCTTGATTGTAACGTTTTTCCTGGCACTCGCCTGTATTCCGTTTCCTTCACTCTCCCTTGCAAACTCAATCGCATGCCCCGCGCAGTCCAGAATCAAATCATTCGCGCCAATAGTTATTGCAGTCGCACTGCAGTTCAAATCAGTATTTAAGGTAAGATTTGTTGTGATCGTGTCTCCGCAGTAAATGTTTGGAGTGTCCAAATAGATTGTAATCGTTTGGGAATCATTGATTGTGAAATTCGTTGAATTCTTCATGAATCCGTACTGGGCGGTGAAGTTTGTTGTTGAATAAATGATATCACCGCCAGCTCCTCTGAACATCGTATCGTTCATTATTGCCCATGAAGTTGTTAATCCGTCTGCACCTGTTGTCCCAAGGTCCTGGAAAATTGATTGGTTGTTGGTTGCGTTTACGGAGGCTCCGCTTATCGGGGTTCCGTTCGTGAAGGAAACGTTGACTTTGATGTACCACTGGAGAGTAATATTGTTGCGGTTATCTGCTAAATAGTAAGTAATCGCAGAGCGGTTGAGATTTGTTATATTCAAGAGAATGTTGCTCCCCGCATAATCCGATGCACTTCCCAAATATGTTTGATTTGTAGATTGGCCGAGAAGAGTAATATTTGAAATCATATTCAGGTTCAAACAATTTTGAATAAGTATATTTGGAGAATTTATAGCACTAGTATTAATTGTAAATTGATTGAGGGTATTATTTTCTGAAGTTTCGTTGAGATAAATGCCAGCTGATTTCGAGCCCGTTGTTGTGATTGTGAAATTATTGAAAGTATTGTTGGAGGAATAGTTTATTAGCATTCCAAAAGAACTAGTATTGTTTGTGGAAATAATAAAATTGGTGAAAGTATTCAATATTGAGATATTCCTCATGTAAATTCCATAACTGCTCGTATTTTTTGTAGTTATATTAAAAATATTGAAAGAATTATTTGAACTAAGTCTCAAGTAAATACCATATGATCCATCTCCAATGGTGGCAATTGAAATATTGTTGAAGGTATTATTGTTTGAAAATGGGGCAAGAGTAACGCCAAATGAGAGAGAACCATTTGTAGCGATTGTAATATTATTGAAAGAATTCACTGTGGCGGACACGACGTATACTCCATAAGAAGCAGTACCATTGGTAAAAATATCATAATTTGAGAAGCTGTTGTTTCCGCTGAACCAAGAGACATATAAAGTGTTTGCATTTGATCCATTTGTAATAATCGTCACGTTTGAGAAAGAATTATTTTGACTGGCTAAAAGATATGTATTATAGGAATATCTTCCATAAGTCGTTTGAGAAGTATTGGAAATAATATTCAATTTGGATTTGTAGAGCGCCAGTGCGTATGAATAATTTGCTAAAGTGAAAATTGAAACATTTCGGATAATGGAATTGTTTGTTTGAAAAAACCACGTCCCGTTCATTCCCGCAGTATTATTGAACGTGTCGTTCTGCTGAAATATTCTGCAATTCTTTATCGTGATGTTGTTTCTTCCTATTGCCTGAATTCCGTTTCCTTCGCTTATTCGTGCAAACTCAACCGCATGACCGGCACAATCCAGAATCAAATCATTTGCGCTGATTATCAAGCCGGTCGCGCTGCAATTCAAGTCATAATCCAGAGTCGTGTTCTCAGTGAGAGTCTGCCCGCAGGCGGGAACTCCGAGCCGGATATTAATTGTCATGGAGTCATTTACAGTGACGTTTGTTGAATTTACATGTGAAGTGCCGCCGACTGTCTTGTTGGCTGTGAAATTAGTAAGCGCATACGCAATATTATTGCCGTCCCCAACGAATAGGGTGTCATTCATGGCAATCCAATCCGTGAGCCCGTTGGACTGTGAAGCCCCGAAATTCTGGGTTATTGACTGGTTGTTCGTGGAATTCGCTGAAGCTCCGCTGATTGGATTTCCATTGTAATCAGTGACATTGACTCTCGCATACCATTGGACAGTCAAGTTGTCCCTATTGTCAGATGAAGCGGCATAGCTAATTGCTGTTTTATTTAGGTTGATTGGATTTACAAAAGTAATATTTCCCGGGTGATTTGTCGTATGCTCCAAATAAATGTGCTTCACATTCTGCCCTGCGAAGGTAATATCTGTCAGGTTATTGTGCCCTGAACCTGAATAGAAATGCACATGGGCATAACCAGAATCCGTGCTGTTGAGGATAAGATTGGAGAGGATGTTATTTATTGCGGTTGAGTATATGAAGTCCAAACAATAGTTGGGGGATGTCAAATTTGAATCTGTGATTGTGTTATTTCCAGAGCTGTATAATTCCAAACCCCCTCCCAATGAGACTGCTCGTAACGATTGGTTGGAAACGTTGCAGAAAGAGGAAGTGAGAAGGTATATTGCAAAATCGCCGTTTCCGCTCACTGTTATGTTGCCATTATTCAAAGAAATATTCTGCGAATCAATAACATAAATTCCATGTGCGCCAGCAACATTTGTCGATATGTTTGTATCATTCACGTAAACAAAACTTGAATTTGCAATTTGTATGGCTGTTACCGAAGCGCTGAAATTGAAATTATTCACGGAAATGTTCATGGAATGGGCTATCAGGAGAGTTTGGTTCATTGTGATATTGACAAAAGAGACATTCCTGCATCCGATTAGTCCAACCATTGAATAATCTTCTCTTGAGAAATTCAGGATTTGGTCATTGGGGCAGGTTGAATAAATGGAATCATTCCAAAGAACAGGCTTGCCGTTGATGGAAGTGTTTGTGATATTTTGGAAATAGATTCCATCAATAGTTATTCCATATCTTACGGTCGTTATATTTATGCTGTTTAAAGTCGTATTTTCTGCATAATACAAATATATTCTTGGCCCGTCTGCCCACACGTATTTCACAGTATTGTTAGCTGAAGTGGATATGTAAACGACATAATTGGCTGAGCTTGTACCTGAAGAGATGTTTGATTGCGACAGCGTGTTATTGTTTGAATTTGTTGAAAGAATGAACCCGTGGGAAAGATACCCTGAAGCAGTAATGTTCAGATATGTGAGATTATTGTTGATTGAATTGAATGAAGAGAATCCCAAAACACTATCTTCAAGGGTGGTTATTGTAACGTATTCCATTTTTGAATTATTCGTCCTGAAGAAAAAGGTTGCGTTCCCTGTTTGGCTCATGGAAGTGTTCTGCTGGAGAATCGTGCAGTTTCGTATTGTGATGTTTGTTTTCCCAGTGGCCCGGATTCCATCGCCTGCATTGATTTGCGAAAAGTTTATGTAGTGCCCCGCACAGTCTAAAACAACTGAATCGTTGTTGATAATGAGGCCCGTTCCGGAGCAGTTGATATCGTTCGCCATCGTAATGCTCCGATTTATCAGATCCCCGCAGGAGACTGTCACTGGAGCTTCTCCGAGGATTATATTCACAGTCATGGTTTGGTTTACAGTGACGTTGGTGGAATTCATGATGTAGCCAGTCTTGTTCGCGGTGAAGTTGTGCATCCTGTAAAGAATGTTTCCTCCAGAAGCCCTGAACATCGTATCGTTCAGAACAATCCAGCTAGTGAGGCCGGAAGTGGCTGATCCCATGTCCCCAGTCCTTGATTGGTTGTTCGAGTAGTTGCCGCTCGCGCCATCGATGCCTGCTCCGGATGAATCCGTAATGTTCAGGCGAACGTACCATTGAACGGTAAGGTTATTGCGGTTGCTGTTGGTACCACCGAATGTGACTGCGCTTTTGTTGAAATTAGTGATATTGAGGTAGATGTTATTTCCCGGATAATAGCTTGAAGAATAGTATATATAAGTCTGATAGCCCTGAAGACCCAAGAACGTGACGTTGGTGAAATTGTTCCTCATCGATTGAGTCAGATACACTTTGTACACCTGATTGTTTGATGTTTCAATTGACCCATTGAAAAAATGGTTGTCATGTGAATTGATTGCGTATATGCCGGTTGTTGGCCCGATGCAGCACGCGTACGTGCCCGTATTTGTCAAATTGAAAAAGTTGAAAGTGTTGTTGGAACTTGCATATAGATAAGCTGCATTCGTGAAACTGGATGCGATTTTTGATGTCAAATTGAAGAAACTGAGGTTTGATGAATACCACAGGCGCAAACCATAATCTCCTGAATCGCTCGAAGAAGTGGTGTAGAGCCTTAGGTGGGAAAAATTGCTGTTGATAGCTACGCCGGGACCCGTGATGTAAAGCGGCGTTCCCAGAATCATCGAAACGTTCAGATAGGAGAAGGAATTGTTTATGAATGGATTGTCCGTATGCCTAATGTATATTCCATAGCCCATTGCCGTGTCCGAATTGATTTGGGAAATCGAGTTGTTTATAAGGCTCCCTTCAACGAAAAGGCCCGATCCATCGTGTTGAATGGTTATATTTCGGATTATGGAATTATTGGAAAACGCCAAGAGAAGCGTATCGTTCATAGTTGTGTTTTCTAGAACCACGTTTGAACACCCAGCAAAGCCTATGAATGAGGCGTTCGTGAAATTAAGCGGCGATGTCGGGCAGTCGAGCGAATAGCCAGTTGCATAATACCGGGCGATTACGTTGTTGATGTAAACGTCCGTAAAGTTCTGGTTGAAATGGCTTGACAGGTTCCCTATAATCACGACTCCTGTCATGTTTTCCCTCGTGAAGTTTATGCGGTTGAAAACGTTATTTGGGCTTTGAATGAAGTATATCAGGGCATTTTCTCCGTACCCATAGCTAGATGAACCCGATCCGTTCGCAAAGATCGTGAAATTGTCGAAAATGTTTCCGGCTGATTCGGTGAAATAAAAGATGCTGCTGGAACGGTTGGAGTATATGGTGAAATTGCTGAACACGTTGTAGTCGCTGCCTTGTTGGTTGAATATCTGCGGAGCCGATGGACCGAATTCGTTTATGAAGAAATTGGAAAAGCTGTTTCCATCCATGTTGCCCTGCGAATAGAAAACGCTCAGGTCGGCTTCATTGTAGATGGTGAAGTTGTCAAGAGTGTTGTTGATGAAGTCTCCCCACACGTCCAGAGCATACATAGTCGCAGTGCCGTAATGCTGAATTTTGAAATTTCTGAAAGTGTTGTTATATGTTGAGGACTCGGAGAAGATAGAATCTGTAACTATCAAGCCTGCACTTTCATTGATGGTAGAGTTGAATAGAACGAAAGAATTGTTGAAGACAGCATCGGCCATACGTAGGCACCAGTAATTTACGCCGCTTCCGTTGCACGTGACGTTGTAGAAGGAATTGTTGTATACGCTGGAAAATAGACTAACCGCGTAGTACCCGCTGTAACCATTCGAATAAATATTCATGAAGGAACTGTTCGATGAATTGGAAACGCTTAATCCGGAACCCCCCATACCAAAGGCATCCGAAGTGTTCACGTCCATAGATATGTTGCCGTAAACATTCGATTGCGTCAGATTTATTTCGAATCCGTGTATGTCGTTGTCCTCTGCTTTCAAGGTCACATTGTTGATGATCGAGAAATTCGTATTAAAGAATGCAGTGCCGTTCAGATAAGAGATTTCATCGGATTCGTTCTGTTGGAAAAGCCTGCAATTCTTGATGGTTACGTTGTTTTTGTTGTAAACTGCAATGCCCGTTCCATTCTCGAACAGTCCGAATCCAATTGCATGCCCCGCGCAATCAAGCGTGATTGAGTTGTTGTTCATTATCAGGCCCGTCCCTGAGCAGTTGATGTCGTTCGCCATAGTAATGGTTCGGTTTATCAAATCTCCGCAGGAGACTGTCACGGGCGCGTCTCCGAGAGTTATGTTCACGGTCATTGTTGCGTTTACGGTTATATTCGTTGAATTCGTGATGTAGCCTGTCTTGTTCGCAGTGAAGTTGTGCATCGTGTAGACTACATCACCGCCGGCCCCTCTAAACATCGTATCGTTGAGGACGTACCAGGCTGTAAGTCCCGAGGTTGTTGAACCCATGCTGCCTGTTATTGATTGATTGTTCGTGTAGTTTCCGCTAGCGCTTTCGATCGCTGAGCCGGTCGTGTCGGTAACATTAAGGCGAACATACCACTGGAGAGTGACGTTCCACGTATTGGCGGGAGAGGTATAATAGCTGATGGCAGAACGATTGAGGTTTGTTATATTGATGAGGAAATTATTCCCGGCAGTTCTTATGTACGTTTGATTGATAGTTTGCCCCAGGAACGAGCAGTTGGCGATTATGGTGTTCTTCGAGTTTGAGCCATATAAGTATATCTTTGGCGCGGTTGCATTGCTCGTATTAATTGAAGAAGAGAGAATGAGATTATAAGAGGCGGAATCGAAGTAGGCACCATAGGCAGATCTGTTGGCTGTAGAGATCGTGAAGTTGGAAAGGGAGTTGCTGTGGGAGAAGCTGACGTAGGCGCCGGAGGAAGATGTGTTGGTTGTGGAGATCGTGAAGTTGGAAAGGGAGTTATTGTTTGCCATGTTTAAAATGTAGGCGCCGGCGGCAGCGTCTCCGATTGTTGAGATTATGAAGTTGGAAAGGGAGTTGTTTGAGGAGTACTCTGAGATGTAGGCGCCGTGGCCAGAATAGCCGGTTGTGGAGATCATGAAGTTGGAAAGGGAGTTGTTTGAGGAGGAGTAGTAGATGTAGGCACCGGAGGAAGACCAGCCGGTTGTGGAGATGTTGAAGTTGGAGAAGGAGTTGCTGGAAGAGGAGGAGAGCAAGATGCCGGAGGAACCCATGTTGGTTGTGGAGATCGTGAAGTTGGAAAGGGTATTGTTGGAGGATGAAGAGAGAGATGCACCGTGGGCATTTGAATTGGTTGAGGAGATTGTGAAGTTGGAAAGGGTATTGTTATTGGAGAAGCTATCAAGATATATGCCATAGGCAGTGCCTCCAGTTATGGAGATCGTGAAGTTGGAGAGGGAGTTATTGGAAGAGGAGGTGAGCAAGGAACCGTGGGCAGAATAGCTAGTTGTGGAGATCGAGATATTTGAAACAACAGAATCAGTTGAATTTGCCAATCTTAAGCCAGTTCCATTTGCGGCAATAGAAACGTTATTCATCCGGGTTCTGTTTGAAAAGGCATTCAACAAACCATCTGATAAAGAAGAATTCTCTAGTACTACATCAAGACAGCCTGCAAATCCGATAAATGAGCCATTTGTGAAATTCAAGGGAGTTGTTGGGCAGTCGAGCGAATAGCCCGTTGCATAATAATATGCTGGAATGTTCCGGATTTTTACGTCCGTTAAGTTATGCTGATAGTGTGAAAGAGTCGAGCCGTCAATGTAAATGTTTGAGCTGTTTGTTGAGTTTAGGAAGAAGTTGGAGAGGGAGTTGTTTAGGGAGGACGAAAGGTAGACGCCGTAGGCTCCTGAACTGGTTGAGGAGATCGTGAAGTTGGAGAGGGAGTTGTTGTTGGCGCCGTTGATATAGGCGCCATAAGCACCCCAACCGGTTGTGGAGATCGTGAAGTTGGAAAGGGCGTTGTCTGAGGACAAGGCGATAAAGACGCCGTAGGCTTGCAATCTGCTTGTGGAGATGCTGAATTTGGAGAGGGAGTTGTTGGAGGATGAGCCGAGAAATACGCCCTCGGCAAATGTGCCGGTTGAGGAGATCGTAAAGTTGGAGAGGGAGTTGTTGAAGCTGGAGTAGAAGTAGGCGCCGTAGGAGCTCATGCCGCTCATGGTGACGTTGAAGTTGGACAAAGAATTGTCGAAGGAATATCCTAGGTGGGCACCCTGGGCATTTTGGCCGGTTGTGGAGACTGTAAAGTTGAAAATGGAGTTATTAAAGCAGGAGGAGAGAAGGGCACCATGTGCAGCCCAGCCGGTTGTGGAAATTGTGATGTTGTATATTGTATTTCCACTTGAACCGTTAAGGAAAAGCGCATTAGCATTATCTTCCCTTGTTAATATGGAAATGTTGAAAAGTATTGAGTCGCTTGTGTTATAAAGGAATGTCCCATTTGCAGACTCCTGGTTCATGCTCGTGTTCTGCTGGTAAATGATGCAGTTCTTGATTGTGATGTTGTTTCTGTTGGCTGCCTCTATTCCGTTCCCAACTGAAATTATTGAATAATTTATGTAATGCCCCGCGCAATCAAGAACAATAGAATCGTTGTTTATTATCAAACCTGTCCCGGAGCAATTGATGTCGTTCGCCATCGTGATGCTCCGGTTTATCAGATCCCCGCAGGAAACTGTCACTGGTGCTTCTCCGAGAATTATATCCACAGTCATGCTTTGGTTCACAGTTACGTTCGTGGAATTGGTGTTGTAGCTTGTCCTGTTCGCAGTGAAGTTGTGCACTAAGTAGAGAATGCTGCCTCCTGAATGCCTGAACATCGTGTCGTTCAGAACAATCCAGCTTGTGAGCCCTCCAGTCGTTGCTCCCATATCCCCTGTTCTGGACTGGTTGTTCGTGTAATTGCCGCTCGCACCTTCAAGCCCTGTTCCATCTGTCTTTGTTATGTTCAGCCGCACGTACCATTTCACTGTCAAATTGTCCCTGTTGGTCGCCGTTCCAAAATAGGATATTGCGCTTTTGTTGAAATTCGTGGCATTGAGGTAGATGTTGTCGCCGGCATAATCAAAATCCCGGTAAATGTATGTCTGGGCATTATTATTGCCAAAGAAAGTAACATTTGTAACGTTATTTTGGGACGAATCATAAAATATTATTTTCCTAACGTTGTTGTTTGTTGTGTTGATGAACCCATTGTAGAAAGTATTGTTGTTGGATCTGTAATAAAGGTATATTCCTGAAGCTCCCCACGAGCTCCACGTCCCTTTGTTTGTGATGTTGAAATCAGTGAAAACATTGAAAGGGGAACTCGACAAATAGAATCCCCTACGATCGGAACCTGTTATTTCCGCAGTAATATTGCGGAATGTGAAGTTTGATACGCCGGAGATGCTCAGGCAGGAAGTAGCAGGACAATAAAGCTTGGAATGGGAGAAATTGTTGTTCATTGCAACCCCGCTTGTCCCACTAAAACCCGCTGGGGTACCGGAAGGGGACATGGATATGTTGAAATATGAGAAGGAATTGTTCATGAATGAATTGCTGGAGTAATCCACTTCCAATCCGGTTGTTCCTTCCATGTATGCGCTGATGTTGAAATATGAGAAGGAATTGTTTATGCAGGTTCCTGCAACCCTCAATCCAAATCCATTGGTGCGCATCGTTATGTTTGAAGCCCTTGAATTGTTTGCAAAGGCGAAAAGAACGTTGTCAAGAACGCTCGTGTTCTCAAGAATTATATCATTGCATCCTGCGAATCCAATGAAGGAGGCATTCTCAAAAGTGAAATTTATTGGAGAAGCTGGGCAGTCAAGGGAGTAACCCGTTGCATAATACCTTGCGATTATATTGTTCAGATACACTTCAGTAAGATTTTGCTGATAATGGCTAAGGGAAGTCCCGCTGAAATAGATTCCGGTAATGTTTCTTACGGTCACATTGAACAAGTAGAAAAGGTTGTATGAGCTGTCGCTTGCGCCTATCACATTCCCGCTGCTTGCATTCATTTGAACAGAGAAGTTCTTGAAAATATTTCCTGATGATGAAGAAAGGGAGATAAGGCCGCCGGAATCGTTTGAGCTGACAGTAAAATTCTCAAAAACATTGTAATTGGAATTTTCAAAATAAATGAGATTGGGATAGAATCCGCTGGAATAGAAAACTGAGAAATTGTAGAACCTGTTTCCAATTGCGCCGGTTTGGGAATATATCGGAGCCCAGTCGGAAAGGAGGATAACATCGAAATTCTTGAAAGAATTGTTCACGAGAGAACCGTCCCACATGATGTTGATGGACCCGTCTCCGTATCCGCGTAATATGAAATCTTCAAAAGTGTTGTTGCGCGCTGAACCGGGGTATATTGTTGCAGACGGCCAAAGATGCGCGGGATTGTAAATTGTGAAGTTCACTTTTCTGAATGAATTATTAAAACTGTCTCCTAAAGAGAAGAGCCAAATATTCGCTCCAGTGCCGTTCAATGTTATGTTGTAAAAAGAGCTGTTTGAAACGTTCAGAACGTGCTCAAAACCTACGCAATGATCGAAGCAGGTAAAGTTCACCCACTCGTACGTGGAATTGTACGAATTCGATATTGTAAAGCCTGTTGGGCTCCAACCACTCGCGTCTGTGACAAACCACACGGAGATGTTGGCAAAAGAGTTGGAGATGGAATTGTTGATTCTCATTCCATAGACGCTTTCTCCGTACATGTTGAAAGTGATGTTCTCAAAGAATGAGTTGTTCGTATGCTCAATGAGAGTTGCATTGACGTCTGAGAAATGCTGCACGTTTATGCTTTCGTTGTAGAAATATATCCTGCAGCTTTTCATTGTCACGTTGTTCCTTCCGATAATCTCTATTCCGGTTGCATTCCCTTCCCTTCCGAATTGGATTGCATGGCCCGCGCAATCAAAAATTAAATTATCTGCCCCAATTGTAAGCGCATCCCCCGAGCAGTTCATATCCGCGCCCATAGTCAAATCGCCTGTTATTGTCTGTCCGCAGGCTGGCGCTCCGAGCCTGATGTTCAGGGTGAGGGAATCATTCAAAGTGAAGGTAGTTGTGTTTGGAGCATAAGCTGCCTTGCTTGCTGTGATGTTTGTTGTTGAGTAAAGAATGTCGCCTCCGGCTCCGCGGAATAATGTGTCATTTACAATGATCCATGAAGTGTTTCCATCGTTTTGCGTACTCCCGAAGTTCTGGGGGATCGACTGGTTGTTGACTGAAGAAACGGCTGCACTTCCAATTGGGGTTCCGGAATGATCCGTGACGTTCACGCGGACGTACCATTGGACGGTGATATTGTTTTGATTGTCTGAATCATAGAAGAAAAATGCCGAACGATTAAGATTTGTGATATTCAGCAGCATATTTTCACCCGAATAACTTCCGCTGCTGCCAATATAGGTTTGGTTTGTCGATTGACCTAAGAATGTGGTGTTGATTACGCGGTTGTTATAGACCATTTCGGGAAGAGGGGTCATGTCGAAAATGAGTTTTGGTGAATCGGCACTCGAAGTATTTATTATGAAATCTGTCAGATTATTCCTTTGGGTTTCAATTCGGAAATACACTCCTGGCGATAAAGATGCGCTTGTGGAGATGTTGAAATTCTTTAAGAGATTGTCGCTGCTATAAAAAGTATAATATATACCATATCCCCCCGTCCCCTTGGTTTGGATATTGAAGCCCTCAAATCTGCTATCATAGGCTGCATAGAGAAATACTGCGTATGCATTTGAACCATTCGTTGAGATGTTGAAACTTGAAAGGTTGTTTTCGCGAACGCTGTAAAGATAAGTACCATACGCATAAGACCCGTTGGTTGTTATATTGATGTTTGAAAAACTGTTGTTATTGGTATTTATTCTAATATATATGCCATATGAACGGAATCCCTGCGTTGAAAGTGAAACGTTTTGGATGTTGTTAAATTCTGAATATCGGAAAACCATGCAGAAAGAATAATTTGCCAGTGTTTGAATTGTCGTGTTTTCAATTAGAGAATAATTCGAATTGACAAAAAATGTCCCGTTCATCCCCGCCGTATTATTGAAAGTGTCATTCTGCTGAAAAATCCTGCAGTTCTTTATTGTAACGTTGATTTTTCCAATAGCCGCAATTCCGTTTCCAACGCTTTCCCTTGCATATTCAATCGCATGTCCTGCACAGTCCAAAATCAAGTCATTTGCTCCAATGATTAGCCCATTATCTGTGCAATTCAAATCCGTATTCAGGGTTTTGTTTTCTGTGATTGTGTCTCCGCACGCTGCGTTTGGAGTATCCATATAGATATGGACTGTCTTGCTTTCATTTATTGTTTCATTGGTTGAGTTTGTGAGATAGCCCGTTTTGCTCGCTGTGAATTCGTGGGTTGAGTAAACGATATCTCCTCCTGCGCCCCGGAACAATGTGTCATTCATTATGTACCAGCTTGTGTTTCCATCTGCTGCTGTGTTTCCCATGCTCTGCGTGATTGACTGATTATTAACTGAAGAAACGCTTGCAGAATCTATTGCAGTTCCTGACATGTCTGTTACGTTTACACGCGCGTACCATTGGAGAGTTACGTTCCATGCGTTTGTTGGGGAAGTGTAGTAGAAGAAGGCGGAGCGGTTGAGGTTTGTTATGTTGAGGAGAGTGTTGTCACCCAGATCGTACAGGTAGGTTTGGTTGATTGATTGACCAAGATATGTGGAGTTTGAAATTAGGTTGCTTGAGCTTGAGAAACCAATTTTTGGCGCATTGGTTTGGGTTGTGTTAATTGTGAAGTTAAAGAGGGTGTTGTTATCGGAGGCGGAGAAGAAGAAAGCTCCGTAGGCTTTTGAACCGGTTGTTGAGATGTTGAAGTTGGAGAGGGTATTGTTGGGGGAGGAAGTGAAAGAAGTGCCACGAGCGCTTGAACCAGTTGTTGAGATGTTGAAGTTGAAGAGGGTGTTGTTGGAGCTGGAGGCGAGTAAAACGCCGTTTGCTTGAGTGCCATTTGTGGTTATATTGAAGTTGGATAGGAGGTTATAGTTGGAGCTGGTCCAGAGGTAGGCACCGTTCGCACCTGAATTGTTTGTGAAAATGTTGAAATTGGAGAGATTATTGTTGGAGCTTGAAATGAATTCAATACCGTGAGCGTTACTACCTGTTGTGTTGATGAAAAAGTTGGATAAGGTGTTATTGGTGCTGCTGGAAACGATATCAGCGCCGTAGGCTTGAATCCCACTTGTGTTGATTTTGAAGTTGGAGAGGATGTTGTTGGAGCTGGATTCGAGGTAGGCGCCGTAGGCTACCATCCCACTTGTGTTGATGGAAAAATTAGAAAGGATGTTGTTGGAGCTGGAGAGAAGGTAAGCACCGGAGCCACTTGCGTTTGTGGAAATGGAGAAGTTGGAAAGGATGTTGTTAGAACCACCTACAAGGCAAACGCCGTTGGCTTTGTTTGTGGTGATATTGAAGTTGAAGAGGGTGTTGTTGGTGGAAGATGCATTGAAATAGAACCCGTATGCTATATAGCCTTTGGTTTCAATTGAAATGTTCGAGAAGCTAAAGTTGTTTGAATTATAATGGGAGACACCATTTGAATAGTTTGCCATAGTGTTAATTGTCAGATTGGTGACTGCTGAATAGTTAGTGTTTAAGAAGAATGTCCCATTCATTCCAGCAGTATTGTTGAACGTGTCATTCTGCTGAAGTATTATGCAGTTCTTTATCGTTATATTATTCCTACCAACCGCCGCTATTCCGTTTCCGATTGAAACCATGGAAAAATTAATATAATGTCCTGCACAATCGAGTATCAGGTCGTTTGCTCCAATAATCAGCCCATTATCCGTGCAATTTAAATCCGTGTTCAGAGTGAGATTGCTCGTGATTGTGTCCCCGCATGCTGCATTGGGCAAATCCAGTTTTATATTGAGAGTCATGGAATCGTTAATCGTGAAATTGGTTGTATTTGAAATATAGCCGGTTTTGTTCACAGTGAAGGAATGCATTGAATAGGTTATGTTGTTCCCTGCTCCCCTGAATAACGAATCATTCATGATGAACCATGTTGTGTTTCCATCATCTCCTGTAGTCCCCAAGTCCTGTGTTATGGATTGGTTGTTGATTGAATTCACGCTCGCGGCGCCTATTGCGTCCCCGGAGTGGTTTGTGACGTTCACGCGAATGTACCACTTGATTGTAAGGTTGTTTTTGTTGTCAGGATTTGACGAGAACATTATTGCACTTTTATTGAGGTTTGTTATATTGAGGAAAATGTTATTTGAGGGAATAGCTGTTGTAGTATTTGAACTGTTTATTTGAGTTGCAGTTTGTCCGAGAAAAGTCATATTTTCAAAGGTATTATTCGCCGAACCTTCGCTCAACAATATTTTATTCTTTCCGATCTGGGTCGTATTGATTATGAAGTTTGAGAAATTGTTATTCGTCGAAATGCCCCCGAGATAAATCCCGCCGATATTTCCTCCAGTGGTATAAGGAGCGATTGTGAAATTATTGAATGAATTATTAACAAAGCTCATTAGATAAATGAGATAGACACTTGACTGGGATTTGGCTGAAAAATTCACGTACCTATTAGATGTGCCGTTTATTCCATATACTGCGAATGAATTGCTGTCCGAAGTAGTGATATTGAAATTTGAAAATGTATTGTTATAAATTTCGGTAGATACAACTGCTGAAGGCTTTGTACTAATAGATACATTAGTAAATATTGAGTCATTCACATAGTTGAGATACAATACTTTTGTTATAGAAGTATTCTCAATAATTATATTGTTGCATCCGGCAAATCCAAGAATTGAAACATTTGTGAAATTCAAGGGGGAGGTTGGGCATTCAAGAGAGTAACCCGGAGCATAATACTGGGCAGGGATATTGTTCACCGTGAAATTACTGATGTTGTGCTGATAGCTTGATAAGTTTTCTCCGGGAAATAAGTACAGCCCGGCCCCCTGATCTGTTGAAATGTTGATATCTGTATAGCTGCAGTAGGTTGCATTTGCCATTATTGCGTGCGATCCGGAGTTCTTTACTGATACAAAAGAGAATGAATTATTTGTGCCGTCGATAATTATTCCGTATGTGTTGCTTCCCGATTGATAAAGTGTGATATTCGTAAAATTATTGTATGAAGAAGACCCACTAAAAATAATCCCCCTTCCATCATTGCCGGAAATATTAATGTTGCAGCTTGAAAAAGTGTTGTATGAAGAAGAAAAAAGAAATAATGCATTTCCTTTCTCATCTGTTGTTGTATTATAATCAATAAAAATAACTGTGTTGTTTTTTGATGAATATAAAGAGATTCCATTCGTATATCTTTCGTTGAAATAGAAGGATGTGTTTTCGATTTTCGAATTGTTCGTATTGAAGAAAAATGTTCCATTTGCATAATTTTGGTTCATGCTTGCATTCAACATTAGAATATTACAGTTCCGTATAGTAACATTATTCAATCCCACTGCCCCTATTCCGTTTCCCACTGAAACCATCGAGAAATTTATTGAATATCCCACACAATCCAGAATTAAATCATTCGTTCCGATGATTAATCCATAGTCTGTGCAGTTGAGATTGTACGTCATCGTGTAATTCTCGACAACAGTATCCCCGCAATTGCATGCTCCAGTAACGTCGCCGCAGTTCGCTGAATATATCATTGGAAAAGAATTGAATATCAATAGAATTAGAAGGAAAACGATAGGGAATCGCATAGCATAAGCTATCCTACGAACGTGCAGTAACCTGCTCCATTTTCCATTGAACATTGAAAAGCTTTCAAAAAATACATTTATTATAGTATCTAAGAAGAGGTTTTTTAGTTTTAAAAGGAAAGTATTCTCCATTATTTTTTTATTTTGTAAAATATAAACTGGAAAAACAGCTTTCCGCTATTTTTTCTTAAAAAAGATTGAAAATTCAGAGTTTCTTCACTATATAGATGCCTTCAGGTTCTTCAAGCTCAAAACCCAATTTGTAATAATACTCTCTCGCGCCTATTCCGCTCAGAACGTATAATTTGCCGCATCCTTTGCTTTTGGCGATTTTTTCAGCTTCGCGAAGAAGCTTTTTTCCAATTCCGCTGTGCTGCACGTCGAATGTTTCCCTTCCCCTTCCTTTGGAAAATAAGGGGAGTGCTGTTCCATAGACGTGGAGCTCTCGCACAACCCCATTTGAATCATCTTTAAGCGCAGAATGTGCCGAATGATTTTTTTTGGTTGGTGTGCGCCCGGTTGCGCTCTTTTCAATTCCTTTGAAAGGAATCCTAAAGCGCAGGAATCCCAGCAGATAACCCTGCCTGTTCTCCATTGAGATGAAGAATTCTTCTCCTTCACTTGCCCTGTAGGAGAGGATTTTGGGGTTTAATTTTTTTGGAGAAGTTCTGTTTTTTAGTTTTGAAATGGATATGTTTTTTCTTGCGAGTTCGCCGATTTCACGCGCGCGTATTTCCCTTATTTTGATTCCTTTTTCTTTTGCTTTTTTGTATGCAAACTGGCGCAGATTGCTGTTTTTCACTCCGTCTTCAATGTATTTTACTGGGATGTCCCTCTGCATCCTCATGATTCTGCAGTATTCCGGAATGTAACGAAGCGCTTCAGAAACCACTTCGGAAGCTTGTTCTGTATTGTAAGGTTTGTATTCGCCCTTTTTCCACAATTCATAGAGCCCTGTTCCTTTCACCACAAGCGCAGGATATATCTTGAGCATATCCGGCTTGAACCTTTCATCTGAGAACAATTTTTTGAAAGTTTCAACGTCCTGCTTTGGAGTGGAAAACAGTCCTGGCATCATGTGAAAGCAAACTTTCAGCCCGGCATTCCTGCAGTCTTTTGCTGCCCGTGCCACGTCTTCCACGGAATGCCCGCGGTTTATTTTTTCGTATACCTTATCGTCAAGAGTCTGCACCCCCAGCTCCACCTTCGTTGCTCCCAATCCCACCATTTCCTTGACTTTTTTTCCAATCGCATAATCAGGACGCGTTTCAATCGTGAGTCCCACAACCCTGTGTTTTGATTTTTCATTGAGTTGGTGCGCTTCCTTCAAATTTTTTGAAAATTGCATCATTTTTTTCTTTTGCGCGCTTTCGATTATTTTTTTCAGATTGCCCTTGCTTGTTTTCAGGAAAAGGGATTTTTTCGGGAACAAACGTTTTATTTTTTCAAAATTGTTGAAAGAATCGAATGCCTTTTTGATGAATTTTTCCTGGTATTTGAAAATGTTGCTGTTGAATGTGCCCCCCATTATTATGAGTTCGCATTTTCCAGTATCGTGCCCTATTTCTTCGTACTGCTTCAGCCTTGTCAAAACCTGCATGAAGGGATCGAATGAGTTCTGCTTTGCTCGCAGGCTTGCAGGCTCAAAACCAGTGTAGCTTTGCGCCCCATCCTCCCCCCTTGGGCAGTATATGCACCTGCCCGGGCATCGGGAATCGTCCATGATTGCAACTGGCGCAACTCCTGAAAGCGTGCGCGTGGGCTTCAAAATCAATAATTTTCTGAGATGCTTGTCAGATTTTGGAATGCACGCGAGAATCTCGGAATTCTTCAGGTTAATTTTGTATTTGCGCGAAACTTTCAACTTAACTTTTTCAAGGTTCTCTTTCTTTTTGAGAAGCTTGAGCGCCATGCTGATTGCCTTATTGAAGATTTCTTCCATTTTAATCATCTTACATGAAAATAAAATCAGGTTTCCTGTGATTCAAGGTATTTTAGGTATTCGTTTATCGCCTTCTTTGTATCGTAGAAGGTTCCCCCAGCAATCACAAGATTCCCTCCGTAAACTCCGATTACCGCCTGGGATGAGGAAACGTTTATAGGGCTTGCGGGATTTATGAAATTGGGCCCTATGATTATGTACCTGTCATTGATTGACCTCTCGGCGTCAGTGATGAGCATGGGAGTCTTTGTAATGTTGATGAACTGCACGAGCGCGCCTTTCTTGTCGGAAGGCATCTTAATCCTGTATCCCAGATTGGAAATCAGGGAAGCGAGGTTGCCCGCCATCTTCATCTCGTTCCTGCTCGCGCGCTTTCCAACCACTACTTTTGTTTTTATGATTCCGTCGCTTCCAATAACAGTAACGCCATTGTAATAAACTCCTACTCCATCCCTCCTGTAATTCAGATATTCCTCCACTTCAGTGATTCTCTTCTGCAGTTCGTATTCGTCCTTTCCCGCGATTATAACTCCCTTGTCCACTTTTTTGACGATGGAATTCCCCCATGTTGAATCTCCTTCCAATTCTCTTTTTATGAAATCATTCGAAGAAGGAGTCCCGATTATCAGGTAGTTCTGCGCGTCCATCATTGATTCATACATGACGATGTTGTCCGTTGAATTGATTTTCTGAACGACGAAACCCTTTTCGCTTTTGTTGTATGCACGGTTTGAAATGTAGCATGCGATTTTTGCAGCTTCGATGTAGTCGTTGTTTGGCGAGTTTTTCCCGATGACAATCCTTACTGTCGGGTCCGCCCAATTGCCGAACAATGAGAACTTTTTCGCCTCATCCGTGAAATTCACGACCATGACATCGCTCTCCTTGTAGTAATTTTGCTCCGTCGCATTCGTGTTGACGGGCCGGTCGTTCAGTTTGCCTGCCTTCTCAATGCATGCGATTTTCAATGAATTGTTGAGAATCTGGGAGCAAATTGCGTAAGCATCATTCTTGTACATTGTGCCTATTCTCTCCACAATGCAGGGTTCCCTGATGTTCCTGTCCTCCAGATCAAGGCATTTGTCCGCGGTGGCATTGATTTTCATGAAGCATACGTCTTTTTCTATTGAGTTCTCAATATTGGCGCAGAAAACCAGTTCGTTGAGCTGCTTTGCCATCTCTTTCAGGCATGAATCCCTTGTATTTCCCGAGGATATCTGCTTGCACAAGCTCATCGCTTCGCTTTTCGAAATGCCCTTGATGTTCTGGGCGCAGCCCTGCAGGCATATGTCCTTTTCATTCTGGGAATAGTTGGAGCATGTTGATTCGACATTTGAATAATCAGTGCAGAACGTTATTTTGCACTGGAGGTTCCATGCCAATTCGTCGATCTTGCTGCACTGGCTGCTGTTGCCTATCAAATCAAGTATTTCCTTGTAGCACGCGTTTTTCTTGTAAACGTCTTTCTCGTTCTTGCAAATGTCGATTTTCTTTTCGAGCGTTATTTCTTCAATAATGAAACCGAATATTGACTGGAGCACCCTTTGGCTAATCGTGGCTTTCAGCGAGATTGAATTGTTTTTCTTCTCCATTTTGTCAATCAACTCGGAGATTTTCGCCTCCTCTTCGCCGTCCCTTCGCAATTTCTCGAATTCCAGCGTGCCCCTGACTCCGCTCTCCATTTTATTGATGTCCGAGGAGATGAAGGAGATTTTGATTTCATAACTGTTTCCGCTCTGCTTCAAAGAGAAGCCATAGTATATCATTCCCGTGTTCTTCCCTTGAAGTTTTGAAAGGAGATTCACTTTCTCCACGTCGTTTGACACGAGGATGATTTCCCCGTCTGAATCAATATTGCCCAAGATGCTGCCTATGCTTGAATCAGAGCCTGCGCCCGAATCCTTCCCGTCATATAAATCAATGATTTTTTTCACTGCTTCAATGGTTGTGCACTGGGCGCCATTTGAGAAATCGAAAACGACAAAATAACTGCTGCCATTGAAATAATAGGGCCTTCCGCCGTAGGTTTCCTGAGAATATTTCTCTGCCATCGCCCATGATTTGAAGTTCTTCTCGTCAATGCTTCCTTTCAGGAAATAGCATTCCCCTGAAGGATATTTGAAATATTGGCAGGAGACTGGAAACGCGCTATTCATTCCTTCGCATTTTTTGAAATCAAAGGAGATTGTTTTTCCCAAATCCTCTTTGCTTTTCTCAAAATATATGAATTCTTGGGAATCCGGCGGGATTAGGGAGAGGTTGAGCGCGGTTGGGCCAACGGGAGCAGGTTGCGGAGTTGATTTCAGGAAAATGTACACGAGAGCGATGCAGAATATGATGACTATGAGGGCGATTATTATTTTTCCATAGGTTGAAAAGAAATCCGCTTCTGGTTTTTCTATTTTTCCTTTCTCTTCCCCCAATTTCCCCTTGAATTCATCCCTGAACGAGGCTGGTTCTTTCATGGCTTCCTTTGTTTCTTCCTTCTCCACTATTGGTTTTAGTTTTGAGGGAATGGGTTTCGCGAGAATCGGCTTTTGAACTTTCGAATCTTCCGTGGGTTTTTCCGGAATCTGAATATGGGGCTTGCTCTGCGCCTGTTTTGCTTCCCTCTCTTCCATCTCATCCATTATTCTCTGCAGCTTGTCCTTTTTATCCTCAGGCGGTTTCTCTTTTCCGGAGCCCAGAACTTCCATAAATCCTTTTTCAATTTCTTCTTCGGGCCAGCCTGAATTCACTAGCGCTTTCCTCACCGCCTCGATGGAATAGCCCATTCCGAGGGTTTTCTTGATGTAGTTGACGAGTTCAGGCCTTGCCATTTTAAATGCACCAATGGATAAAGACAAATGATATCGTATGCAACATTATTTGCAATAGGTATTCGAATTTGTTTTATTTATATGTTTTGGATTCAACTAAGCCAACAAGGGATATTTGGGGTATGGTTTTGTGCAATAGATTAATTTCTTTAAACGCGTTGCTTCATGCATTTAACCAAACATGCGCAACGAATGCATCAACTGCTCCTTCAGATTGAATGTTTTGGCAATATTTTTAGCCATATGGTTTTTTTGACGTTTAACGCGCTCTAATTGTTCTTTCAATTATTGCTTTGCAAAGCTCGTTCCCTTCCCTTTGGACATGCTGCTTCATTATTGAAAGCACATTTGGGCTGGAGAGCTTGCTGAGGCTGGAAAGCGCAACTGCCCTCACGCTCCAATCATAATCGTTGAGCGCCATTGTGAAGAAAGGTATTGTTGTTTCGCTTGAGAGTTCGGTTACTGCAAAACCAGCTTCAACCCAGATTGCACCATTTGGATCCTTCAGGGATTTCAAAAGAAGGGGTATTGCGGTTGCGTCTTTCAATTTTCTCAGGGCAAAAATCGCGTTTTTCCTCACTTCAGGATGGGAATCGTTCAGAAGCGGCTTTATTTTCGCATTATCCGCTTCCATCTCCAAAATTCCCAAAACTCTCAGGGCTGCAGCGCGCACCTGCCAGTTCCCATCCACCAGCGCATTCTCGCTTTCCTCTTTTGCGCCAATGCCTTGTGCTTTTATCTCGTCCAAAACTTTTTCATTCATTCTGCCGTCAAACCCGTATGCTCTCTTGAGCATTTCGTATACATCGGACATGCTTGTATTGCTCATGCACTGTTTATAAAATTTTCTGAATGGAATAAAACTGATGTTTGGAAAACAGCATTCGTGTTTTGTTAATACAAATTTAATAATTATATAATTAATTTTTTGAAGAGCCTTAATCGCTTCGCTCACATCAGTCTGGGACGAAAGAACAACGAAGCAATGAATCTTATAGGCGCATTTTCACTGACGTGAAAAGCGCGCCATTTCCTTTGGAAATGTCTTCTGTTCGCTTCGCTCTCATCAGTCTGTTGACGAAGTGCAAACGAGTGTTGTGTTCAAAGGCAATGCCATATGGAATAGCAAACTCTCAATATGCAAGGGAATGAATTAAAAGATGCGATTTGATAGCGAATCCATCAAAAGCACAGCAGTTTGTCCGCAAACTGCTTGAGGGGACAGCATGTCCCCTTTTTTAAGAAATGTTTATATTTTTTTCTTATCAATATATGGTATGGCAGAAAATTTTGAAGGCGAGATTGAGAAGCTTAAAAAACTTGAGGACGACAGGGAAAAGCTGATTTTGGATACTGCAAAACAAAAAGACCAGATTATCCTTCAGGCAAAGATTGATTCTGAAAAAGAGCTTGAGAAGCTCCAGTCAAGAATCGTGAAAAAGAAAAATGAAGAGCTTAAAAAAATTGAAGAGAAAATAAACAGCGAAGCAGATTTAATTCTCAAGGAAGCTGAAGAGATGGCTTCAAAAGTTACTGTCAATGAAAAAGAAGGCGCAAGAATTCTTGATGAAACACTCAGGGAATTGGGGGAAAATTATGTCTGACATGGAACCACCTTACAAGGGAAGGAAAATAAAAAAGGCACCAATGCCTGTTTTTGCAAAGCATTCCATCCGCAAGGCCAAAAAAAACGTAATTGCGCTCAAGCCAGTTGAGATGGCAAAAATCAACATTGTTGGTTTGAAGCATGAGATGGAAAAAATAATCGAATACATGTACGGTTTGGGGGCGATTGAAATACGGGAGAGCGCGATTCCCGCCCTCGAATCCAATCTTCCGCTTTCCATGTTCTCCCAAATCGCGGAAACGCTTGCAAGGATTGAAAACATACATAACGAATTGGATCTTGAGAACAGGATTATGGAGAACAGGAAAAGGAAGCTCATGGAGGAATATTCGAAGAAAGAAGTGAAAGAGATCGTTTTGAATGCTGAAAAAATCATATCTGATTTCAAGAGCCTCAAAGAAGAGAAGGAGAAAGACGAGAAGGAGCTTGAATCGATTGAAAACAAAATCAGAGGGATAAGGGAGAACTCCCTGCAATTGATCAACGTGGACCTCTCGGTTTTGAAGAGCAAAACATTGATTTTCAAATTGGCAAAAGTGCCTGAGAACGAGATTAAAAAATTCCTCGCGGGAATCCAGCCCATTGAGATTCTCATGCACAAGGCAAACGGATTCTACATCTGTTTGATAGCGCTCAGGAGCGATTTCCCCTCTCCTTTTATCATCTATCCTCCCCAGATAGACGGAAAGCCAAAAGCGGTTCTTGAGCAATTGGAGAAGGAAAAAACAATAATTGAAAGAAGTATAAGGGAGCACAGGAAAAAAATGCTGGACAAGAAATGGCAGGATGTATATGGGATGAGGGAAGTGCTCGCAATGGAATATGAAAAAGCAGGGATTGCATCGAATTTCCGCTCAGGAAAAAGGTTTTTCGTGCTTACAGGCTGGATTCCGGAAAAGGATTTCGGGCTTTTGAAGAAAATCGAAAGGAAGTTCCATGTTGAAATCACGAGGACTGAGCCATTGGAGAACGAGATTCCCCCAACTGTTCTGGACACTCCAGAAAGGATCAGGCCGTTTGACGACATGGTGAAATTCGTCTCCCTCCCAAAATACGGGGAATTCAATCCCTCATTCCTCATGGCGTTCTTCTTCCCATTCTTATACGGGATGATGCTTGGGGATGCGGGGTATGGGATTTTGTCAATTGGGATTGCCTATGCGTTGAGAAAGCAGCTCGGTTCCTTCTTCAACGTTCTTCTGATCGGTGCATTTTTCTCCATATTGTTCGGATTCGTATATGATGAATTCTTCGGTTTCACGCATGACAAATTGATTGGGTTGAAATTATATTCCGGGCTTGAGAGGCTGCACGGCACGATGGAATTATTCGCTCTCGTGCTCGTGGTGGGTGCAATTCATCTTATATTTGGTTTTGTTGTCGGAGCTTACAATGAATGGGAGCACCACAGGAAGCATGCTTATGCAAAATTGGCTTGGGCGCTTCTCATCATAGGGATCTTTGCATACACGCAGAACACAACGGTTGGAGGCGTTCTCATGGCACTCTCCCTCCTTGCATTGGTGCTCACAGAGGGATTGCTTGCACTGATAGAGATTCCTTCAGTGGTTGGAAACATTCTTTCCTATGCAAGGGTGATGGCAGTCGGCCTCTCATCAGTAGTAGTGGCATTGATTGCAAATGAAATGCTCACGGGAATTGTCATGCTCCCGTTTTTGATTATCGTTCATGCATTGAACACCCTGATGGGAATGTTTGAGAGCTCAATCCAGGGTGCAAGGCTGAATTATGTGGAATTTTTTTCAAAATTTTATTCCGGTGGCGGAAAAGAGTTTAAACCGTTTAAATCGAGGTGGTAAAGAATGGTTGTATTGGAAGGTACGGCAGCTATAGCAATTGGAAGCGCGGTAGCCATTGCAGCTGGCGCGTTAGGAACAGCATGGGCGCAGGGAGTTATCGGAAGCGCGGCAATGGGGCTTCTGGCTGAGAGGCCTGAGAAAAGCGGAAACGTCTTGATTCTCATGGCCCTGCCTGAAACGATCATTGTCCTGTCTTTCGTAGTGGCTTTCCTGCTCGTCCAAAAACTCACGGGAACAGGATGACTGGATTTTTTACATCAGCCTGACGAATAATAAAAAAAATGTTTGAAGTGAAAGCATGGCTCTTAAAGACGTCGTCGACGAATTGGAAAGGGAAATTGAACGCGAAAGGAAGCGCCTGATAGACGAAGGGAGCAGGGAAGCTGAGAAAATAAAATCCCTTGCAAAGGAAAAAGCCCAAAAGCTTGAAGAGGAAGGAAACAAAGAGATTGAAGAACTTGAGGAGGAAGTGAGAAGGGAGAGGATTGCAGGCGCGCATCTTGAAGCGAAAAGAATCCTCAATAGGGAATTGGGGAAAAAGACCGACGCCATCGTCTCCGCAGCATGGCAGGAATTCAAAAGCATGAGGGAAAAGGACGGGCAGGCTTATGCGAAAATATTGTCCCAGATTCTTAAGAAGGGAAAGGAGGAGATGGGAAAGGGAAAACTCTGCTGCGCAAAAGAAGAGGAAGGGATGATAAGGAAGATGGCTCCTAGTTGGAAGATAGAGAATTCTGATGAATGCAAAGACGGAGGGATAATCCTCGAATCAGAAGACGGGAAAATCAGGATAAACGGCTCCCTTAGGAACATTTTCGAAGAGAAACTGGAGAAAAACATAAGGTGGAAGGCGTGGAAACTTTTATTGAAAGAAGCACAAAGTACGGGTTTGCAAATGCGAGAGTGAAAGCCCTCAAAAGCTTTCTTCTGACAAGGAGGGAGATTGAAGAAATGCTTTTGTTGGACATGCAGGGCGTAATTGGAATACTTGAGAGGGGAGCCTATAAGGCTGAGCTTCATAAATTCTCCCTTTCATTCAAGGGGGAAGAACTCATTGAAAAAGCTGTTGAGGAAAATTTCAGGAACGTCATTGCAAAGCTTCTCAAGCTGAGCACTTTTCCGGAAATGCAGCTGCTTTGCAAAAAATTCATGCATGAGCTTCTTTATGAGAAGTTCACTTATTCGGAAAAAAACATATTGAAAAGAAGGAAACTGAAAACCGCAAAGAAAAATGAGGAATCGCTTGCAGAGCACATTGAAGAAGACAAGAGAATTGCACGGGAGCTTGTCAAATTGAAAGACGATGAGTTGAGAAAGATATTGATTGAAGAGATAAAACTCAGGGAACTGATAATAATAATCAGGGCAAAGAGGAAGGAAATCAGCATCCTGAACCAGAAATTCCAATTCTTCTCGGATTCGGACGTTCAGAAGCCAGAGGATGAATTGGTGAAAAGATTCAAGATGAAATACCTCACGGAAGCATGGGAGGAAAGTTTGGAAAAGAATTCGGTCGTGCCGCTCGAAATTGCCGCTGAGAGGCACATCGCGAAACTTGCTACAAAACGCCTCCATATGAGGGTTTTGAGCCTGAGCGCTATAGCCGGATACCTCTACCTGAAAGCCGAAGAAATCAGGAACATAAGGAAAATCACAAGGGGAAAACAGTTCAACATTCCCCAGGAACAGTTGAAAGCAATGCTTGTAGTTTCCTGAAATTGAATGTTATTATGGATTGTTTTGGCAAACGCGCAAAAACAAACAATAAAAAATATTTGTTATGTTTGCGAAACATTACGTATTGACGCGTAAGGCTTCGCGCATTTAATTGCGTATAGTATTGTATTTTGTTTTATTAAATAAGGAAAAGGAGTTAAGGGATTAAAATGGAAAAAAACGGGAAAATCGATAAAGTGTATCCATACAAAGTAGTTGTCGTGGGAAATGAACCCTTGAGAACCGGAATGGCGCTTGCGGGAATAAAAGAGGGCTATCCAATTGAACAAATGAACGAAGTGCTCAAAAGGGAAGACATAGGGATGATAATGGTTGAGGATGAATCCATACTGAGAAGGAAGTACGAGAACTCCACGAAACCCATGTTCGTATTCCTTCCAAAAATTGGCGAAAAGCTCAAAGAAGAAGAATCGTTGAGAAGGCTGATAAAGAGAGCGATTGGCGTTGATTTGCTGAAGAATGGCGAAGAATCAAAAGAGCAAGAGCATGAGAGAGTTTGAAATGTTTCAGAATTTGACATGAATGCGAGGGGATTTTATGGGGAAAATTTCGAGGATTTCCGGACCTGTCGTGATCGGAGGGGACATGGCAGGCACGAAGATGTATGAACTGGTGAAAGTAGGGGAAGAGGAATTGATGGGGGAAGTTATAAAACTTCAGGGAAGCAAAGCGGTTATTCAGGTTTATGAGAACACTTCAGGGCTGAAGCCCAATGAAAAAGTTTTAAACACGAATAAACCCCTTTCCGCAGAGCTCGGGCCAGGGCTCTTGAAATCAATATATGACGGAATCCAAAGGCCTTTGGAAGCCATAGGGGAACAGATTAAAAGGGGGATTGCCACAACGCCATTGGATTATTCAAAGAAATGGGAATTTTCGCCGACTGTGAAGAAGAACGAAAAAGTTGAAGTCGGGGACGTCGTGGGAACCATCATGGAAACTGAGCTCATTGAGCATCGCGTTCTTGCTCAAAAAGCAGGCGTGATTACTGAGATAAAATCAGGAAAATTCACTCTCAAAGACGATGTTTTTTTCATTGACAACGAGCCAAACCGGCTTTCGCATTTCTGGATGGTTAGAAAGGCAAGGCCTTATTACAGGAAGCTTGACCCGAACATTCCGCTCCTCACGGGGCAGAGGGTTGTGGACATGTTCTTTCCAATTGCAAAGGGAGGCACAGCCTGCATACCCGGGCCTTTTGGCTCAGGGAAAACAGTTCTTCAGCACCAGTTCGCGAAATGGAGCGACACGCAGGTTGTGGTTTACGTAGGGTGCGGAGAGCGGGGGAATGAGATGGCAGACGTATTGACTGAATTCCCTGAATTGGAGGACCCTCTCACCAAGAAGCCCCTGATGGAAAGGACCGTTCTCATTGCAAACACTTCCAACATGCCCGTTGCAGCGCGCGAAGCCTCAATATACACCGGAATCACCATGGCAGAATACTACAGGGACATGGGCTATGACGTTTCATTGATGGCCGATTCCACTTCAAGATGGGCTGAAGCAATGAGGGAGATTGGTGGGAGGCTTGAAGAGATGCCCGGAGAAGAAGGGTATCCGGCATATCTTGCAAGGAAGCTTGCGGAATTCTATGAGCGAGCAGGAAGAGTCGTGTGCCTGGGGGGCAAGAACAGGAAAAACAAGAATGGCTCAATCACAATCATTGGCGCAGTCTCGCCTCCTGGAGGGGATTTGAGCGAGCCTGTGTCGCAGAATACTCTCAGGGTCACAAAAGTGTTCCTTGCATTGGATGCGAACCTTGCGCACAGGAGGCACTTTCCCTCGATTGATTGGCTGACAAGCTATTCGCTCTACGACCCCAATCTGCATGAATGGTATGGGACAAACGTCACTTCAGACTGGTCTGACGTCAAAAGAAGGGCAATGATTATTCTCCAGCAGGAATCGGAACTTCAGGAGATCGTGCAGCTCGTCGGCCCTGATGCGCTTCCCGAGCGCGAGCAGCTCACCCTGCTTGCAGCAAGGATGATAAGGGAGGATTTTCTCCAGCAGAGCGCGTACGGCGACACCTACACGGAATTGCAGGCGCAGTACAAGATTTTGAAAACCATCCTTGATTTCTATGAGAATTCAAAAGGGGAATTGGAGCGCGGGAAGACGATGAAAGAGCTTCTTGAGAGCCCCCAGAGAAGCTTGATTGCGAAGATGAAATACGATTTGAGCAAGAGCATGTGAAATCATTAAGAATTCTCGTCTTGGCAAATCATCAGCTTCCGAAGAACTTTCAGATTCTGTGGAACTAATGCCTAATATTAGTGGCTTACGATAGGCATAATTTACTCCCCGGGGGGGAGTTACTACCGGGGGGTAGTAAAATCGTAATATCCAGCATAAAGAGGAGTTTGTAAAAATTTATATAATACGAATGGAAAAAAGAAAAATGAAGGGATAAGCAGCTATTGGAGCTCTCCTGTTTTCACTTTCTGCACCAAACTGTTCCATTCCTCTTTCTTCAAGGTGCAGAGGTTCCCTTCCTCTCCAATTTTCACAACATCGTCTGCCAATTCCACTCTTGGGCAGCATCCTTCCTTGCACAAATTCACTGTTTTTCTCATTTTCTCACCTCACTTATCTCATTTGTTGAATAATTCCTTATGCTTGAGAATGATTTTATCCGCCAATTCGTCAAGAGCGCGATAGTCCCCCTCTTTAGGATGGCCCCTTACCATGATGCCATCTATCAATTCTATCGGCAGGCTTGAAAGGATTCCCTTTATCTGGTCAGGGGCTTTCCCTCCCCAGAGATAGGAAACGACAAGGGCAGCGTATTTGAGCTTGGGCCTCAGTGCCGAAACCAAGGTTGCTGAATAGATTGCGGATGGATGCGCTCCAGCGAGCACTGTCGGTGTAAGAAGCACTAGAGTGCATGCATCAACGAGATCCATAGCCAATTCGCCGATGTCCGTTCTCGTGAGATTGTATAATTTCACATTCACTCCTTTTTCAACGAGCCTGTCCGCAAGGTATCTAGCGCATTTCTCGATGCTCCCGTGCATTGAAACGAATGCGACAATCACTTCATCCTTTGGAATGTCGCTAGCCCAGTCCTTGTAAGCGTCTATTATGAACTTCGGATTCCCGTGGATTGGTCCATGGCTCGGCGCAATCATTTTTGCATTGAGTTTTTCCACTTTCTCTATGTTTGCCTGGATTGTTTTCCTGAAAGGCATCATAATCTCCGCATAATACCTTTTCGCAGCCGTGTATACTTTTTCTTCCTTTGCATACATGTCGCTGGTTGAATAGTGCGAACCGAAGAAATCACAGGTGAACAAAATCCCGTCTTCTTTAAGGAACGTCACGAATGTTTCAGGCCAGTGCACCCATGGGGTGAATATGAATCGCAGCGTTTTTCCACCTAAAGAGATTTCCTCATTTTCCCCCACTTCAATGAATTTGTCTTGTGGAATCAGAAGAAGCTCCATTAAAAATTCCTTGCATTTCTTGTTGCACACAACTTTGGCCATGGGATATTTCTCAAGAAGCCTGGGAATTGCGCCCGAATGGTCCTGCTCCCCGTGATGCTGGACTATGTAATCTATCCTGTCCACCTTTGCCCTTTTCAGGTTTTCAATCAGCTCCTTTTGCTTTGTCGGATCCACTGAATCTATCAATGCAATCTTTGAACTTCCTTTTATCAAATAGGAGTTATAAGTGGTTCCATCAGGAAGGGGAATCAATTCATCAAACAGCCTCCTGTCCCAGTCTATTGAGCCCACTGAAAACACGTTTTTCACAATTTCGCGCACTGCCATTTTCCCACCACTTACATTTTTTCATCGTTCAATGCTGAATAAAAACGCTTATGAAATGCCAACGAATGCTTCATTCAAAGTCAAAATCCCATATGATATGCACCGAGGGCTAACTCGGTGCATACATGTACACGACGCTGCACATCTTCCATATGCGTCGTGTACATGAAATAGCAAACTCTCAAAATGCTGGGGTTGGAGATATAAGAGGAGGGGGTGCAACCCCCGCCTTTTTTATTTTGTCGGTTCAAACGCATCCTTGCTTGCCCCGCAAACCGGGCAAACCCAGCTGTCCGGTATTTGCTCAAAAGGGGTTCCCGGTGCAACTCCTGAATCCGGATCCCCATTCTCCGGAATGTAAACGTATCCGCAAACCTTGCATATATATCTCTGCATCAAAACCCCCCCATTGGAAAGTTCGCACCTTTTACAAACACATGCGGTATAATCGCGCTCGCTGTATACAAGGCGCGCTTTCATTGAGTGCAGACAAACACCAGAAACGAAAGATGCCAGGTTGTTCTCGAGCGCAATAGCGCAGATTTGTTGTCTGGTGTTGTCAATAGGTTTCACACTTTATTTGGAAAAAAGCTTTCGGATGGTCGCATGCGGGGCATTTTTCCGGCGCTTCATCACCGTCATGCGCATAACCGCAGTTCCTGCAAACCCACTGGGTTTTCTTCTCTTTCTTGAATGCTGTTTTCCCCTGCAGTTCCTTCAGCAATTTCCCGTATCTCTCTTCATGGTGCTTTTCTGCTTTTGCAATCGCGCGCATCCTGCAGGCCATGTCATTGTACCCTTCTTCATCAGCTGTATTTGCAAATTCAGGATACATTTTTGTGTGTTCGTAATTTTCCCCTTCCATTGCTGCCTTCAAATTCTCAGCAGTGTTTCCCAATACAGGATGGATTCCCGCCTCTGCTTTTATCTCTTCAGTTATTTTTTCCTTTTCCCTGATTGCGATCATGTAGCGGAGAAGCCATTTCGCATGCTCTTTCTCCTGCTCTGCGGTCTCGGCGAAAATCGCTCCTATTTGCTCATACCCTTCCCTGATGGCAATTCTCGAATAATATGTGTATTTGTTTCTTGCCATGCTTTCTCCAATGAAAGCAGCCAACAGATTTTTAAGAGTCTTTTTCATCCACATCCCTCGTAATTATTTCAATGGTAATTTTTTTATTGCTTGCACTTGATTGGACTTTAATTTTGAAATATTGCCAATGATATATATTAGAACGAAAAGCTTATAAATATTGTTGAATATAGCTATTTATGGTTCGAATTTCAAACTTAGATATAATAAAGATACTCAGGGAAGATGGGAGGAGGCCGCTTCTTGACATTGCGAGAGAGCTCAATGTGAGCGAGACTGCAGTGAGGAAAAGAGTGAAAAACATGGAGAAACAGGGAATAATCAAGAAATACACTTTATACGCTGATCCGAAAAAAATAGGATTTGAAATCGATGCGCTGATAGGCATAGACACGAAACCAGAATTATATCTTTCCATGCTGGAAAAACTCAAAAAAGACGAAAGAGTGCTTACAATGTGCTCTTCAAGCGGAGACCACATGATCCTGATTGAGTGCTGGTTCAAGAATACCAATGAATTGGGATTGTTTGTCAAGGAATTGCAAAAAACTGCGGGAATCATAAAAATCTGCCCTGCGATAATTATTGAAAAAATAAAATGAAGCTCAAACACATTCGTTTAGCTTCCAAAAAACAAAATATGCGCGCAAATGCGCATTTGCTCTCAACGAATAGCGCAAAATGCGCAGTCACGCGCTGCAAATTTTTTAGTTGTTTTTTTTGTTTAGTGAATTCGCTTAGACAGCTTCAATAGTTGAAGGCGGCTTCCTGGCAATGTTGTACGTGACGCTCACAATGCTTGGAATCTCCGTTGTAATCCTGTCCGCCATTCTTTCAAGCACTTCAAAGGGAATCTTCGTGGGCGTTCCTGTCTGCGCATCAATGCTGTTCCAGCATCTCACTTCAATCTGCTCCCCAAACTGCCTTTTTCCGTTTCTTATCCCAGTGACTTTATCCTCATGCAGTATTGCAAGGCATTGGAACGCCTTGATGTTTGCAAGCTCTTCTTCAACGATTTTAGTTGCCTTCCTTACTGTGTCAGTTCTTTCAGGAGTCACTTCTCCTATGATTCTTGCTGCGAGCGCAGGACCGGGGAACGGAGGCCTGTTGACGATCTCTTCAGGAAGTCCAAGCGCTTTTGCAACTGCCCTTACTGCTGGCTTTCTCAATTGGAGAATAGGTTCAAGCACTTTGTAGCCGAACTGCTCCTGCGTATCTATTCCAAGCTGCTCGAGAATATTATGCTGCCTCTTTATTCCCGCGATTGTTTCCTCAATATCAGTGAAATTCGTTCCGTGGAGAAGGAATTTTGATCCTGATTTTTTCACGAGCTTTCCAAAAACGGTTTTATAGAAAGTCTGGGTGATCGCCTCTCTTTTCTCTTCAGGATCAGAGATCCCTTTCAATGCAGAGAAGAAATCCTTTTTTGCGTCAATCAGTTCAACCGGCACTCCGAGTTTCCTGAACGTTTCAACTACCCTTTCAGGTTCGCCCTGCCTCATGATTCCATTCTCAACAAAATACGTTTTGAGCCTCTCCCCAAGCGCCCTGTGCGCAAGAAGCGTGACAACTGAAGAATCAACTCCACCCGAAAGCGCGTTAACCGCTGTTCCTTTTCCGACAGTTTTCGAGATCTCCTTCACCTTATCGCTGACGAATTTCTCAAGATTAAGCTCCTCCATTTTTAATTCTTGCAATTGCATATAAATCCACCTCCAAAGAATATTGAAATGAATGCTTTTAAACATACTTTCCAGAATAGTATTTGAGGTTTTTCCCTATTTCGGGAATAACGGTGATTTTATGAGATATCCTGTTGTTTCGAATATGTTTTATCCGGGAGATGAAACAGCTCTTGAGAGCTTTTTTTTAAAAGCAATAAACAAAGAAGCTAAGGCTTCAGGAGAGATTATAGGCGCAATCTCCCCCCATGCAGGCTACATGTATTCGGGAATGTGCGCTGGATTCACGTATTCTGCAATCGCAGGTTCATTCAAAGAGCCTCCCATATTCGTGATATTGGGCCCGAACCATTCCGGCAATGGGAGCGGGGTTTCAATTTCCCTTCAGGATTGGAAAACCCCTCTTGGGGAAGTGAAACTGGACAAGGAATTGGCAAAAGCGATAAGGAAGCATTCCCAATACGCGGATTTCGACGAGAATGCGCATACTGATGAGCATTCAATTGAAGTCCAGCTTCCGTTTCTTCAGCACATTTATAAAAACTTCACCTTTGTCCCCATCTCAATAATGCTTTTTGACGAAGAGGTTGCCGAGGATTTGGGGAAGGCGATATTTGAAGCAGAAAAAGAGATTGGAAAGAGAATATGCGTGATTGCTAGCTCTGATTTCACTCACTACGAACCTGCAAAGCAGGCTGAAAGCAAGGACAATGAGGCATTGGAGAAGATAAAAGAATTCGACGCGAAAGGGTTTTTCCAGCTGGTTTACAAGAATAAATACACAATCTGCGGAACAATGCCCATAACCGTTCTTCTTCATTACGCTAAGTTAAAGGGAGGAAAGAAGGTTGAAGTCCTGAAATATACGAATTCAGGGGAAACAACAGGGGATTTTTCTTCCGTAGTCGCATATGTGAGCGCAGTCATGATTAAATAAATTCCTGTGCAGAAATAGTATTTGTTTAGCTCCAGACAAAACATAATTCATGCGCATTGCGCATAACGCCGTTGCCGCGCACTATGAATCATTTGTTTTTTGCTAAACACGTTTCAGAAATAGAATAAGAGGGGAAGAATATGACAACACAGAAAAGAAAAAAAGATCATATCAGGATTTGCCTTGAGGAAAACGTTGAGATGGGCAAAACTACTGGACTAGAGGATTTGGAATTCGTCCACGATGCACTAACCAATGTGAATTTCAAAAAAATAAGCACGAAAAGAAAATTTCTCAATAAAACGCTTTCATTTCCACTAATTATTGAAGGAATGAGTGGCGGAACAAAAGAAGGAATGGAAATCAACAAGACGCTTGCAAAATCCGCGCAGAAATTCAATGTTGCCCTGGGAGTTGGCTCTCAAAGGGCAATGATTGAGGATGAAAACCTTTGGGAAACTTATTATGTCAGGGATGTTGCCCCGGACATTCTCCTGATTGGGAACATCGGGCTGATCCAGCTGGCTGATTACGGAGCAAAAAGCGTTGAGAATGCATGCAAGAGAATTGAAGCAGATGGATTGGCAATTCATCTTAACTCCCTCCAAGAAGTCGTTCAACCTGAAGGGGATGTTGATTTTTCAACTGCCCAGAAGGGTTTGAGCGAGGCAAAAAAATTGAAAATCCCATATTTATTCAAGGAAACGGGTGCGGGAATATCCGGCGCCTGCGCAAAAGAATTGGAAAAATACAAGCCATCTGCAATCGATGTGGGCGCTGCGGGCGGAACGAGCTGGAGCGCTGTTGAATATTTCAGGAACAACGAGAGAATCTGCAGGGAGATGAGGGATTGGGGAATACCGCTTGTTTCCTCTTTGATGGATGTCGTGAGCAATGTTGACTGCCCGGTGATTGCAAGCGGAGGAATAAGGGGCGGAGTTGACGGCGCGAAAACCATTGCCCTGGGAGCGTATATGTTCGGTGCTGCGCTTCCATTCTTCAAAAAAGCAGCTAAAGGCGGGCACGAACTGAACAGGGAAATCGAAGCATGGATTCTGCAATTCAAAAGGGCAATGTTCCTTGTCGGAGCGCAGAATCTCCCTGAACTGTCAGGAAAGAAGATAATCATCACTGGAAAAACGCTGGAAAGGCTGAGGGAAATTTGAACCAAATGGATTTTCGGAAAATCCGAGGCAAAAACTTTTTATTACTTTCAATTTAATTCATTCTGATTAGAATGAAAACTTATTCGCATACCAAAATCACGACATTTGAAGAATGCCCTTTGAGATTCAAATACAGGTACATTGACAAAATCAAGGGAGAGTATGAAGGGATTGAGGCATTCATGGGAAAAAGGGTTCATGAAACATTGGAATATTTATATACTCTTGCAAGGGCAGGAAGGGAAATCAATCTGGAAGATTTATTCGAATTCTACAAAAAGGATTGGGAAAAGAATCTGCACAAGCACATTGTAATAGTCCACCCTCATTATGAACAAAGGGATTATTTCAAAATAGGAGAAGAGTGCATAAAGAGTTATTTTGATTCCTACAAGCCCTTCAACCAGAACAAGGTTGTCGGGATGGAAAAGGAAGTGAGGCTGAAGCTCAATGAGAATTATGAATTCATGGGAATAATCGACAGGCTGGACTGCACTGACAGAGGAGGAAAATACGAGATACACGATTACAAGACTTCCATGTTCCTTCCTCCAAAAGACATGATTGAAAAGTCCCTCCAGCTCCCATTGTACCAGCTTGCTGTTGAAGCGATGTATGATGATGCAAAGAATGTCGAATTGATCTGGCATTACCTGTATTACAACAAGGAGATCAGGATTGTGAAAAGAAAGGAGCAGATCGAGCATTTGAGGGAAGAAATAATCGGCAAGATAGAATCAATTGAGAAAAAAATCAACGAAGGAAAGCTTGAACCGAGCAAGAGCGCGCTCTGCGACTGGTGCGAATACAGGGACAACTGCCCTCTCTGGAAGCATCTAGTAAAGATCGAGAGAATGGAAATGAACGAATTTCTCAAGGAAACAGGAGTTGCGCTTGTTAATGAATATGCAAACTTGAAAAGGGAAATGGAAGTGCTTGACAGGAAAGAAGAGAAGCTCAAGGAAGCGCTCGTGAAATACGCTGAAAGGGAGAACATAAACAATATTTTTGGAAGCGACATGAAAATCATTGTGAAAAAATATCCCAGAATAGAACTTCCTTCCGAAGAAGCCAGGATGAAGGAGCTTGAAGGCATTTTGAAGGAAGGGGGTTCATGGATGGCGCTTTCAACGCTCAACTGGAAGCTATTGAGCAATGTCGTCCTGAACAACCAGCTGGACAAGGAATTAATGGAAAAAATCAAGCCTTATATAAAGAGGGGCGAAACAGTGTGGATGAGGCTGTTTGAACTTTCTGATGGGGAGAGGCAGGGGGATTGATTTTGAATCCCATTGATCTCATTTCTGTGATTTTAATTGGGATTGGCCTCTCAATGGATGCTTTTGCAGTCGCTGTTGCAAAATGCGCTTCCAACAACAGGATTAATATTTTTGAAGCAATGAAGATGCCCATTGCTTTCGGGTTCTTCCAGGCGCTCATGCCCGTGATTGGCTTTTTCGCAGGTTCAATTTTCCATGGTTATATTTCTTCATATGACCACTGGGCTGCATTCTTCATCCTTTTTTTCATTGGAGCAAAAATGATAATCGAATCCGGAAAAAAGGACAAAAAAATTGAATGCACTGGTGAAAATAGGAGTGAAAAAGAAAGAATAAGTTTTCCCACTCTATTCGCGCTGGCAATCGCTACTAGCATTGATGCACTTGCAGTGGGAATAAGTTTCGCATTTCTTCAAATTGAAATATTCCTTGCTGCAATCATCATTGGCGCAATCACGTTCACGATAGTTTTGTTAGGAGTGTTCATTGGAAAGAGATTTGGAAAAATATTGGGAAAACGAGCTGAACTTTTTGGCGGAATCATCCTGATTGCAATTGGGATAAAAATACTGCTGGAACACCTTCTTTAAATTTATGAAATTGGAATATTTTTTCCACTCGTATAAAACCAGACGAGCGCAATCAAGACGATTATAACATATTGAATGATATAAGAAGCAAGCGGCCTTTTCCCCATTTCTTCAAGAATTGGAACTCTTATTTTTTCATTATTCTGCGCAAATTCAACGAAAAGTACTGCCAAAATTGTGAAAAGGGGGATGAATTTGTATTCAGAAGGCGCAAAAATAAATGAAAGAACAAATAAAAAGAAGGAGATGGCCACGGGTATGTTTTTCCTTTCCCTGAAAAGCATTCCAAGAGCAATTTGTGAAACAACCAAACTTATTGGGAAATCGAAAAACAATGAAGAGGGGTCTATTGGAAGAAGCAAAATCAGAGGAAGGAGGAATACGAATTTTTCTTGTAAAATCATGAATAACAAATAGCAGACAATAAAACTCGCAAGAATCTCGAATTTTCCCAAAATAGGAAAAAAGAACGCGTTCACGAATAACGCAGCGCCTGCAATCTCAAAAAACCTTTTTTTCAAGTTTTCCATGCTTCGTCCCACAAGGAGATATCCCAAAAGGATTGCAAAAAGGGGTTCTGCGATGCGCATGAAGAAGCGCACGTTGAAAGGTTCTATTGTAGAGAGGAGCACGATTCCGAAGAAATGGTCTATCATCATGAAGAATATTGCCAATCCCCGAAGTGAATCAAGGGAGGATATGCGGACTGCCATAAATAATAATAAAACTCAAGATTTAAGTAGTGCCGCGTTGAAGTCCTCCACTAGGATTTCCTGTTTTAGGAACTCCACCCATTCTCAAGTGGGCAGTTTTATCTCTTAACTCCCTTAAGTCTGCGATGACTTGATCAGCTTGTATGCCCGGGTTTGCCAATCTATGCGCCTCTGTAACCAAGTCCGCAAACGTGCTTGCTCCGATGTGCGCAGTAAAGTGCATCCTTGCCATATCGAGAACTGCGGAAATTTTGGGTTCAGGTTTTTGTCCGTGAAGAAACTCCAATACTCCTTGCATATTTTCAGTTCCCTGCAATCCATGCTGAATCAGGGAAACGACCGCGAATTGCCTTTGAATTTCATTTTCACTTTTCAATAATTCGGCAAGCCAATCCGTTTTTCTTTCCGCGAAATATATTCCAACAATCCTCTCATCAATTGGAAACCTGAGTCCCATAGGCCCTATTGAATTCGCAACTGCCCCTTTTAATTTTGAATTCCCGGTTTCCTTTGCCTTCCCATAGGCTTCGACAACGAAGTTCCTGAATAGATTAACGTCTTCTTCAGTGATATTTGGCAAGTGTCTGTAGAGGGAGGATACAAGGGAAAACGCCCCTGAAGCCTCATTTCCTCCTTCCAAAGCAAATGCCCTCAAAGAAGCGGACGCTCGAGCAAAAATGCTTTCTTCTTCATGACCTTTCAATTTGCCTTCACTGATTTCATATCCAAGGGAATGTAGAGCAGTGTCGCTCAATTTACCATCCCGGATCTCCTGAACTGCCCTTTCCATCAATCCATCCAGAGGCAAAAGACCTAAAAGACGTTGAAAAGCAAGAGTCCTTGTGTTGGCAAAAATACCACCCTTTTTAAAATGAGCCCCGACTTCCGTCGAATCGTAACGTATTTCCATTGAAGGATTGAAAGCTTCCAAAGTCCTTAAAAGCGCGTGCACGACTTCGTCTTTTTGATCAGGATGAATTTCAGCAATTTCAGTCAATTGCCCTATCGCGAACCCGGCCAAATGAGGCGTTGTCGTCGTACGTGCCTCAAGGCATAATTCCGGGATTATACTCATGCTTGAAGCGCTTGCGAGCGTTCTTGCGCGCGAGAATATATCCCAAATCCCGGATGGATCCATTTTTTCTATGAAATTAGGTTCGTGCTTCAGGCATGCAAGCGCAACCCTTCCCCTTATCGCTAAATCTTCAACGTGTGCGAGATGTTCCAGATTTCCATTGATTTTTTCAACCAAATCTGCAATTTTCCTTTTCCGCGCTGCTTGAGCTCTGCGATCGGCAATTCCAAAAGTAAAAACATTTCCTATTTTCGAAACTTTTCTTTCAGGAATAGCTTGCAAAAGGTCGTTTAAAAGCGCTTCCATTAATAATCTCAATGTTGTTTCATCAACATTTTTATCATTCACGTTCTCACCCCGAATAAGATGGAAAAATATATTTATATACCTTGGTTTTAAAAAAACAAAAAAGAAATTCGCATTAAGAGATGCAAGTTGGAATTCTAGCTACTCCACTATTGGAAATTCCTTTTAAATCTATTCGTCCAAAATCCTTTCATGGAAGTGATTAGTTCAGTTGAAAGGAAGGTTGTTTCCGCGAAAAAAGCCTCAATGGAATTGATGGGAAAAAACAGGAGGGAAAAGGACAAGGCTCTTAGAATATACGCCAAGTTGCTTATGAAGAACAAAAAGGAAATATTGAAAGAGAATAAAAAGGACGTTGATAATGCCATTAAGAAAAAACTGAATGCAAGCCTGGTAAAGAGGCTGGAGCTCGATTCACAGAAGATTAGTGATATTAAAAAGATGGTCTTGAGCGTTGCTAAACTTGATGATCCTATAGGGAAAACGCTTTATTCAGTGAAAATGGATGATGGATTTGAGCTTTACAAAGTGTCTTTCCCAATAGGAGTGATCGGGATAATATTTGAAGCGCGTCCTGAAGCGCTTTCCCAAATCTCCTCCCTTGCCTTGAAATCCGGGAATTCGGTAATTTTAAAAGGAGGGAGTGAAGCGCAGAATTCAAACAGGATTCTCGCAAAACTCTTCAGGGAAGCGCTGAAGAAGGCAAGACTTCCAATGGATTGTGTGGTTCTTCTTGAGGGAAGAGAGCAAGTGCTTGAAATGCTGAGATTCGACAGGCACATTGACCTGATCATCCCAAGGGGAAGCTATGAATTGGTGCGCTTCATCCAGAATAATACGGCAATTCCAGTGCTTGGTCATGATTCGGGATTGTGCACTGTGTACGTTGACAAGGATGGCGATTTGAATAAAGCAGTGAAAATCTGCCTTGACTCGAAAACCAATTATCCTGCAGCATGCAATGCTATTGAGAAGATATTGGTGCATGAAAGGATTGCGAAGAAGTTTCTTCAGAAAATGATTCCAAAATTCAAGAAACAGGGTGTTGAAGTGCGCGCTGATGAAAAACTGTACAATATTGCAGAAAAACTAGGTTTTGAAATTACGAAAGCAAAGGATAAGGACTTTGAAACCGAATTCCTTGACTTGATTGTCGCGATTAAAAGCGTAAAATCAGCAGACGAGGCGATTGAAGAGATTAATAATAAAGGGAGCCATCACACTGATGCAATAATCACAAAAAACAAGAAAACAGCGCATGAATTCCTTGAGAAAGTCGATTCTGCGTGCGTGTTCTGGAATGCAAGCACGCGCTTCTCGGACGGCTACAGGTTCGGATTGGGTGCTGAAGTGGGAATAAGCAACAAAAAGGTCCACGCGCGCGGCCCTGTTGGTTTGGAAGGCCTAACTACATGCAAGTGGATTCTGGAAGGAAAGGGACAGATAGTGGAAACATATATTGGAAAAAAGGGGAGGAAGTTCAGGCATGGGAAATTAAATAAACCTTTTAAAATGTAGATATATGGAGTGGAAGGCATGTTCACACTGACTAAAAAAGAAGCAGAAGGGTTCGCGAAAACCATTGATTTTGGAAAGCAGGGAGGGCTTGTTCCTGCGATTGCGCAGGACTATCGCACGAAAGACATCCTCATGCTTGCATACATGGATGAGGAAGCGCTCGTCGCCACTTTGACCACTGGAAAGATGCACTATTATTCCAGGAGCAGGAAAAGGTTGTGGATGAAGGGCGAAGAAAGCGCGCACTTCCAGAACGTAATTGAAGTGTTTCCTGACTGCGACAATGACACACTTCTATTCATTGTGGAGCAGGAAGGAGTAGCATGCCACACTGGAAAAAAAACGTGCTTCACAAGCCCCATGGACTTCCTTTTCCACGTAATTGAGGACAGGAAAAGGAATCCAAAGAAAGGCGCGTACACAAACAAACTTTTGAAAAACAAAAAGCTTGCGCGCGCGAAGATAATGGAAGAGGCGCTGGAATTGGTTGAAGCGAAAAAGAAGAAAGACGTAACTTGGGAACTCGTGGACGTGTTGTACCACTCAATTGCTTATTCAGTGGGAATGGGAATAGATGAAGAGGACGTGAAGAAGGAGATTTTGAGAAGGCACGAAGAGAAGGAAAGGAAAAAGTAATATAAAATTTGCCCTTCTCAATAATCATTCATGGCGCAGAGAAATAAAGGAGTGCAGGATTTGAGGGATAATGAAATAAAACAGAATATTTCCTCGCTTGCGGCTTTTTTTAAGGATCCAAAAACCACATCTTCATCCATCGAACAATTCGTTGAACGATTGAAACAGACAAAAGGAACGTATAGGGATGCTTTTCAGACATTGAGAACTGCAGTCAATGCCCTTTCTGCAAAATATTCAAGACCCTATCCCCCTGAAGCTCTTCAGGCTCTTGAAAAAAACCTTTTTAGCCCATCTTCACAGCCATTTGAGCAGGCAAAAGGAAGAGTTGGACCGGATGGACTTGTGACCCCAAAAACAAGAAAAGAAGACGCACAGGCAACGGAAGAAGCCGGGCTTTCTTATGTTGGATTAGACCTATCTTCAGTCCCATTGGCAACTCCCGATGAAAGAAGGAAATATGAATTTCAAATAAGGGATTCCCCCCAATTCAAAACAGGATGGTGGCAGAGACATCTTGATTTGGTGGTGATAGACGTAAGCAGGCTGAAAGCAAACGTCTCCAGAAGCGAATGGCCAAGTATAGATAATGAATTCATGTGGAAAACATTCGAGGCAACTGGTTCAGGATTCGGCGAGTTTCACATTGGGCAATTGCCTCAGTTTATCGGGTGCTTTTGCGGTTTTTTCAATGCATTTGGCGCGTGTTTGGCGATTGATTCGACTGGTTTTCCCAAAGACAAAGGAGATTTGAGAAAAGAAAGATACAACCTCATGGGAATATGGGTGCATCCCGGAAGCTGGCTTAAACAAGATCGAACCCAATTGATTGAGAGCCTAAGAAAGATCAAGAGACGACTTGACAGGCAGAAATCCCACATTGAAAGGACTGGAACGATTGCGGATCTGAGGGACATGGACTAGCAAACACTGAACATAGATCAATTTTTAAGAATATTTTCATCTTTTCATTTCAAAGCGTATTCGGTAATATTTATAAAGAGAATGACGCAATTATATTTGGTGAGCGAAATCACATAACACAATAACGCAGGGGTGGTAGTATGAAAAGGGACGAAAAGGATGCTGGGGAAATTCTCTTGGAAAAAATCGACAGACTGAATGACGAATTCTCTCCTTTGAAGAAGAAGGGAAAAGCGCCGAATATGCGTTCTGTGAACAGGCTTCTTGGGGAATTGGGTGCTCTCATACATAGACTGGATGAACTTGATTTAACGAGAAGATGCGAAATTGCGATTGAAGCAGTAAAGAAAATGGAATCTGCCCTGATATGGGCAAGCGGAAGAAGCTCTTTTGAAACAGTGCAAATTCTTGAATCACATATGGAAGCATATGGGTATATAATCACAAGAAATGGGAGAGTGATTAAGGAGGAATTGAAAACAGCCCTTCTTCAAGCGCCTGAAACCATTGAAGGCAAGATCAGAGCAGGGCTTTGGCATGACAGGCTCAGGGAATTCGCATCAATGGCATTGATGAATTATGCATGTGCAAATCCTGAAGGCTCTCCGGAAAGAAGGGAAATAGCGGAAACAATGGTAAATGCTTTTACGATTTTATTCAATGAAGCAGGAAGATTGGATGAACCAGAGCTTGCTGCTTATTTCACGTATGCACTCCTGAAAACCGAAGGCGCTGAAAGCGCGTCCCAAAGAATCGCCGCGCTTCCTGAAGACCAAAGAGTGCTTGTTCTGAGAGCAATGGATTCTGCAAATGTTTTGGTTCCGGCAGGAAGGGAAGTGGAAGAAGTAACGACAGTGATGGAAGAGAAAGGAGCAAGACGCACCATAGCGCGGATAAGAGTCCCTCCCTTGCAGGCTGCAGGAAGCCTTCGGGGAATCATCAGGGAAGGCAAGGAAAGCGCCATTCCCGCATTGGGCATTCTTTATGCGCTTACTCCTCCAGACCATTTGATGGAAGTAAGGGAGCAGGGAGGAACGCCCATAACCCATATGCGCCATGAGATACCACCTGAAAGGCAGCTTCCCGGAGGGAACAACATCGTAATTCAGGCATATGAAACAGCCCTACAGACGAATAATGTGATTTTGATGAGAAAAGCGGGGGAAATCGCTGCGGAACTTCATGATCCGGATTTGCTGGCAGTGCTTGTTGAGGATCTGAGAAGCGGACCGATTGTTGACATGATACTCGCAGCGGAATTCGAGCAGTCCGAAAGAATCATAAACGCACTGGTTGGCATGGCGACTTCTGAAGATGGAAGGGGTTATGTAAGGGAGGATTTCTTAAGAGAGTATGTTTTCGATGTGTTTGGCGGACGCTCAGTAAGAAATTTTGAACAGGCTCGCAGGCTCTTGAAGGCACTGGAAATGTTTGAAGCCAGAGTTATTGCAATTCGAGCTGCGGACATTGTGACGGAAGCGATTGCGAGTGATCTTCCATTTCCTGATGTAGTGGCAGAAGCTGTTCCTAATGCAATCATGGAAGCAACAACGTTTCATTCGCGGGGATGGAGGGAATTCGCATATCGGTTCGAGAGCCGTGTCCAAGCTAAGCTGGCTGCAATGAGAGGGGGAAGAGCAGCCCAAACAAAATGTTGACAACTTTAAGTGCTTAAGGAAGGGTAAAGCAGAATGGAAATCAAAAATAAAAAGAAAAAAAAGGGGAAGATTAAGTCATTTCAGCGCAATAAGTGCGGTTTTCGAGGTTCCATCGCTCAACTCAATGCGCAGCTGCCACGTTCCTATGCTCATATCCTTGGTTCCGAGATTGAAGATGTACTGGTTCTCCTGCGCATCGTACCTGAAGAGATTCCCTTCTGTTGCTTCACTGTTTGAGATTGCTTCGGTTTCGTTGGCAGTGACGTTGTCGCTCATTTTTGCAATATAGAGCCGCGCTGATGCATTCGATATATACCCGCCATTCGCGTCCGTGAGATAGAATTTCACAGGAATCACGCTTCCGAGCTTGAATGCCTTACTTCCATCTGATTTTATTGGCGCAAGCAGTCCGCTGTAGTTGTATGCAACGCTATACTCTTTGGTTTTCATTCCAAGGTTCCCCGCATTGTCCTTTGCAATTACCGTGAATACGTTCTGACCAGGAATGGACGTATCGATTATGCTTCCAGTTGGCGCGGTTGCGTTTACGGATTCAATCCCTGAAACCAAGTCCTGGACAGTCCAGCCAACAACCACCTGCTGGTTCAAAAGGTATACTGCACCTTCGGAAGGAGCAGAGATGGCGATTTCAGGCGGACTTTTATCGATGTTGAGATCCGAAATCACTAGGCTTGCGGAGTTTCCTGCATTATCCGTGCAGATTCCATTCGCTGATTGGTTGGTTCCTTCAGTTGAGACGATCACGTCGAACGTTTCAACGACTGGGCCGGACTCTTCATCAGTGCAGTTGAATTGAACAACGACGTTTGAAGAATACCAGCCTAATTCATTTGGCAGGGTTATCACAATGCCGCTTATTTGTGGAGGCATGCGATCTATGCTGATGTTGAGCGTTGGATATTCCCTGCTCACTTCAGTCACGTTGATGAAATCCAGAATGGATCCGATATTCTGATTGTACGTATTCGTGAGAGCCGCAACGCTTAAGGCGATCCTGTAGGTGCTCAAGACGTTGGTGAGGGGAACATCGTAAATAACGCTCCATCTTAGTGTCCTGTTCCTGTCAAGAAGCGATAACATCGTTTTTCCTTCTTTCCCTTCGATTACGAAATACGTATACTCACCTGTGTAATACCCGAAGCTGGAATTCAGCTTGCCATATCCGGATACATCGGTTTGCACTATGAAGTTTTGACTTTGAGTCACGGCAAAGCTATTCATGTGTATGTAATTCCCACTATTCGTATCAAAAAGCCAAAGCTCCATGAAAGCCTCGTATTGATAGGCGCTCGTGAAATACAACTCAACTCGCGTATTATCCGTTGCAATGAATGATGAGGACGTCGCTATCCCTCTTCTTTTCACTGCCTTTTCGTTTTCATAAAAATACATGTAGACGTTTGCTGGCGGTGAACCGCTAATTGAAATGGATGGAATGCCGATCACATCAGGAAGAAACGTGGCATTCGTCCACGTGGTTGTGTTGAATGAATTGAAATTATCCAGGAATACCTGCGCATAAGAGCTCCCGAGGTTTTCAATGTTTCCAGCCCTGTCGATTGCACGATAGGATACTATTGTCGTGCCATCTGAAGAGATATTCAGTGGATCCGTGTACGTGTTCCAATTGCCCTCGTCAAGGCTGTATTCTATGCGGGAAACCCCTCTGCCATCCGGATCGTCCGTTGCAGAAAGCGTAACTTCCGCATCAGTTGAATACCATCCGTTCGCCCCAATAGCTCCTGCAACGCTTGCTGTTGTTTGGGGAGGCGTTTTGTCGAACCAGCCATCGGGCTCGGTCCAGGCATAGTAATCAGTTGCGCCAGCAGTTGAATAAGGTGCATCGCAGAACCCGTCATTGTCCGCATCATCGCATCCCTCGGAAGGCGTGTCGAAATCGCTCCAATAATTGCCGCCTAGTGGTGGAAGGAAGCTCAGGGTGTTGTTTGAGGGATTATACACAGAGCCCGCCTGAATCGTGTTGTCCATGAAATTGTTGTTGAAGATGAAATTCGCAATTGCCCCATCTCCAAAGTAAAGGCCCTGGTTGTTGTTTTGTATCGTGTTGTTGTATATCCGGTTCAATTTTCCTACTAGCCGAATCGCAATGTTTGAGTTGTTGATGAACAGGTTTCCCCGCAATATGTTCTTGTCGCCGGTGTAAGAAGAACTGCTCTTATTGAATCCAACGCCATTTGCGTTGTTTTGAATAATGTTGTTCTCGACGATTGTTTCAGATGATAAATTCAATGTAACTCCGTCGGCAGCGACATTGAAGTGGTTTATGATGAGATTGCCCTGAATGATATTGGCGCCGGATGAGGAAGAGATATACACTCCGCTGCGCTTGTTTCCATCGATCATGTTGCCAGTGATATTGCTCGTTCGTCCCGTGACATACACTCCATCCCAGGAATTGTTTGCAATGCTGTTGTTGGTCACCAAGTTCCCGGATGCTGAATCAATCAATTCTATTCCGCGCTGGCGGTTGTTGCTGATGATGTTGCCAATGATCGTGTTATTCGGGGAACCCGATACAATTATTCCGGTTTCATTGTTCCAGCTCATGTCGTTCCCAACTATGACGTTCCCAAAGGATGAAGAAGTGAGGTATAATGCACGACGGTTGTATCTCAGCATATTGTTGGATACGAAATTGTTCCCATAATAATAGCTAGAAGACCCTTGGCTTATGACAATCCCATAATAATTGCCTTCGATAGTATTATTTATGATTTGATTATTTGCAACACCTGCTACGACGATACCCTGAGTACTGAGGGAACTTTTTCCCGGGCCAGCATAATTATCATATATTCTCGTCCAATTTGAAGCTGTGAAGTAGTACGGATAGTTGCATCCTGTTGCATTGTTCCCTTGGATGAGGGTATTGTTGCTGTCCTGGAGCACGATTCCGCGGGTACCGTCTCCTATGCAAAAAGTGCTTCCAATAATTTCACAGTTGAAAGAATTGATTACTTGTATGTCCATATTTTCTGCAGTGCCGTTTGCAATTGTGATATTCTCAAGTCTTGTATTATTGGATTTGAAAAGCATCATAACTGGCGAATTCTTTGAAAGCGCGATGTTCCTGACTGTCACGTTGTTGCATGAAAAACAGAAAAATGCGCCTACATTGTCCGTTTCATCGATTACAACGTCTGAAACGCCCTTCAGGAACAATACTGGCTTTCCATCAATGGTGTTTCCAGGACCAATATCCATTGTATCGAACACTGGCGAGCTTCCGTAATATGGACCCGACAATACGAAATTGTATTGCGTTGTGTCTTCCAGGGTATTTCCAACAATAGAAACATTGCCTGCCATGATTTGTATTCCCCGTGTGTTGTTTTTGAAATAATTATCCTTTATTCTTACATTGTTTCCCCCATTGAGGTAAATGCTAAAATACAATGACCTAAAAGTATTGTCGGTTATGCTGACATTTTTGCAATCCGAACAATCTATTCCCATACCATAGGATGTGAACAAGTTTCCAACTATTTCCGTGTAATTGGTTATAAAACCAAGACGAATGAGTCTGTTGTACGTCACTGTGGAAGAGATGTTGTTTTGCAGTATCTGCGTTCCACTGGAATAATCTACGTTTACGCCATTATTTTCGGTGACGATTTTATTGGAGATTATTGAGATGTTGTAGCAGTTAACGTAGACCACTACGCCCTGATTATTTGCCGACATATCTGATTCTCTGACGATGGAATTGTTTGACATTGTGAATAACACTCCGATCTTATTGTTTTTCGTGTCCAGATCCTTGAAAGTCACGTTGTTGCAGCGCACGCAAACAGCAGGGCCGGGATTCCATGAAGAATCAACAACCAGATTGGAGACATCTTGGAGATAGATTATTGATTTTCCATTTACCGTGTTGCTCGTATCAAATATATTGTTCCCACTGGATGCCGAAGAAGGTCCAATATTAAAGTTGTATTTATTGTTATTGAATGTATTGTTGTAGGCTTTTGCGGATCCATAATTGATTATGATACCGGAAACGCATCCCGAGACTGAATTGTTTATCACGGTGATGTTGTAACTCTGAAGATATATCCCTCCGTAGTCGCCAACCATCGCACAAGAGATGCGGTTGTTTTGGAATGTGAGATTCTCTGATTGCGTTGTCATTATTCCCGCAGGGCTTCCGGAAATGACGTTGTTGCCAACAATCGACGCGTTTGAATTCGAAATAGCCACGCCAGTCCCGTAGTTGCCATTTATGTTTGAAGATATTGTGTTCGAAGAGATTGAAGAGTTTACTGCAAAGCCAATGGTTATTCCATTGGAATTGGAGTATACTGTGTTGTTGATAATGGTAATATTATATAGACGTTTTTCGTAGCTTGAACCGTAAATTCCCGAATAGAACTTGGTGATTCTCAAATTCTTAATGGTTACGTTTTTCATGCTTGCTGGAAGATATACTCCGTATCCTGAATTCGTTCCTGTAATCGTTCTCCCGTTTCCATCAAGGGTCGTACCGTTGCTGTCAATCTCGATGCTTTCAGATACGTCGGTTGTGAGAGTGCATGTTTGCGTTGATGCGTTCCAAATTCCGATCTGGGTGCAGTTGCCGCCAGTCGCATCATTCCTGATGAATTTCGTGCTCGGCCTTGGTTGAATGAAAATATGGTGGGGTGTGGAGATATCCTGAGTGAATGAATATGAACCGTTTTCGTCTGTTGTGAACTCAACGTGGTTGTGATAATCGTCTATGTAGAGATGGTAGGTCGTGAATGGCATGAATCCGGTCAGGGTGAGGTCGGTTGAGGAAGCGCCCAATCCAATAAGCATGAGTGAGACCATTTCAGGATGAGATTCGAGGATTAGTTCGATTTCTTCAGTGCTAAACACTGAGATGTTGAGATAATCGCTGTCATTGAGAGAAAATTGCGTGCCATTGGCGTGGAGATATCCCGGGTTACTCGGCATGGAAGAGTCAAAATCTTCAGCAGAAACAATTCCGGCGCAGAAAGCGCATGCAAAAAAAATCATAACCAGTTTTTTAAAAAAACATCCATTCATAACCTCACCCAAATATGTATTTATATAAACATTTATATATCTTTAACCAATTTTTAAGTAATTTTAAAAAATAAGTAATGAGATACTTCATTTTAATACTACATATTTATTTTGAAGATTAATATGCGCTTCAAAATAATCTTGAGAAAATTATTTCATTTTGTTATGATACCAAAATGATATATTTATATATCTTTTTGATATATGTAGTATTAGGTGATGGAATGTCTGAATTACTCGTGAGGTTGGACGGTTCGGTTGAAGAGATCCTTCAGCGCTTGTTGAAAGCCGGTTTTTTTAAGACGAAGGCAGAAGCAGTCAGGGCTGGACTGATTGAGCTTGGCAACAAATACAGGACGATTAAATCCAATGAGGAGTATCTGGATGAATTGGCAGTTGCCAAACTTGAGAGGATTGATGAGGAGATAAAGAAGGGGAAAAGAAAAGTTTATACTGAAGAAGAAGTCCGGAAAAAATATGGGTTTTAACAATGGACGCCTACAAATTAGAATTTGCCGATGAATGGGGGTATTATTTTGAAAAACTGGATAGAGGAATGCGAGACAGAGTTTGGAAGAAAATCCAGCAGTTGAAGCAGCCCCTTCCTTCAAGACACCTCAGGCATGGATATGCTTATTCGGTTGCTGAAGTAGGCCAATACAGAATAGTATTTCGGGAATTTGAAGAAAAACAAGTCAAATTAGTCTATTTCGTTGGAACTCATAAAGAATATATCAAATGGGTTGAAACCAATTGAATGATTATTTCCTCAATTCCTCAATGATCTCCTTCGCCCTGTCCATCCTGATGTTCTTCTCTTCAATGAGCTTCTGCGCAACCTTGTCCACTTCATCCCCCTTTGCTCCCGCGGTCATTGCAATATTCTTTGCATGGAGATTCATGTGGCCCCTCTGGATTCCTTCGGTTGCGAGCGCGCGCAGCGCCGCAAAATTCTGCGCTAATCCTACAGATGCCATCACCATCCCCAATTCCTGCGCAGTCTTCACCCCGAGTATTTTCAAGTTGATTTTTGCAATTGGATGCGCCTTTGTTATTCCACCAATTATCCCTATTGCAGTTGGAATCTCAATCTCCCCCCATAAATCCCCTTTTTCGTCTTTCCAGTATTTTGTTAAGGGAGAGTATTTGCCTTTCCCTTTGTAAGTTGCGTATGAGTGCGCTCCAGCTTCCATTGCACGGAAGTCGTTTCCAGTTGCGAGCGCAACGGCGCTCACTCCATTCATTATTCCCTTATTGTGCGTAGCGCATCTGAAAGCATCGTGCGCTGCAAATTCATAAGCATCAAGTATTCCTTCAACAGCATCTTCTCCGATGATTTCTTTGGGAAAGCGCGCACGAGCTTTTGAAAGCCTGTGGATTGCAAGATTGGAGATTATCCTCAGCCTCACCTTCCCCCCAGTGATTTCCTCCAATTCTTTTGCAACTTTTTCGGAAATCGTGTTTATCGCATTCGCACCCATTGCATCCCTTACATCAACGAGTAATTGCACTATGAGCATCGTCCCGCGCTCTGTTTTCAAAATGTTTGTTTTAATGTCGCGCACTCCTCCTCCGTATTTCACCAATAATGCAGGGTCTTTCTCGTTGAGTTTGTCTATGATTTCCTTTTTCTTTTCGAGAATCCTCTTTTCTGCTTCCTTTGGATTTGGAATGTTCGTGATTTGCACCTGCCCTATCATCACAGGCTCTGTTGCGCTTGCTTCAAAACCCCCTCCATCACGCGCAATTTTGGCAGCAAAACTGGCAGCAGCAACAACGCTTGCCTCTTCGATTGCCATTGGAATGAGGTAGTCGGTTCCATTTATCTGGAAATTCACTGCAATTCCGAGAGTGATTGGCATTATGCCGATGACATTCTCAATCATCCTGTTTGCCGTTTCCCTGTTAAGGGAACCAGTATTTTTGAGAAGCGCACTTTCTTCATAAGTCAGTCCCGCGAATTCCTTCACGAGCGAGATGCGCTCGTCGATATTCATTTTGTAAAAACCGGATATCTTGCTCGATTTCATAAAAAACACCTTAAAACAATATTTTTTATTTTTAATACTATTTCCGTGAATACATATTTAAAAGTTCTATTTGAAATACTCGCATGTGCAAGATAGAAGTTGATGGAAAAAAAGTGGTGATGGACTGCGCCACGTGCCCGTTTGAGCTTTCAAGCAAGGAATGCATAAAGAGCTTCCTGAGCCTTCTGGGCGGAATCAGGACTGAAGTTCAGAGAGCGCGCTTTGAAGAGGAAGTCGTGGTGGAGCTGGACAGCGCGGAAATCGCCATTATGGTTGAATACGCGAAAATAGTCAACGAATTCGAGATGCTGTTTCTGGATGACAGGACTTACGGCTCAAGAGACGACGATTATTTTCCAAAGAGAAAGAACGTGTTCATAAACGCCTTCAAGAATATGATTGAAGACCCTTTGAATGGGGTGAGGATGATGGAGGAATATGCTGAACCTCCTGCAATGAGGTCTTTGTACATAGAAGGAAGGGACAATTTTTTCAAAATAAGGAACAATCTTGTGAAAAAAATTAGGAACAGCGCATTTTTCAGGCTGATTGAGAAAGCGAAATCGACTAGAAAAGCGTTTGCAGCCCTTTTGAAATTGAGGACTTCTGACTTTGTGGATGCGCTTCTCCTTTCCCTTCCTCTTGACGCAATTGAAGTGCCAAATTCTCATTATTCGCTTGACCACGGGATAAGCGTGAAAATATACGATTTGCAGAAAAGCGAGGCAAGGCTTTATGTTCAGACTGACCCATTGGATAGTTTAAGGGAGGAATTGAAGCAGCTTTTAAGGGAGGAATTGAACAAGGCTTATTCAGATGGGATTCCGAGGGAGAGTTCTTTGGTTGAAATACTGTATGAAACAAAAATCAACGAATACAGGCAGAACTTCCTGAGGGATTCAAAGTCAAAGGGCATTGATTTGGACTACAATTTGGCGACTTTGATGGCTAGGGAAGTAGTGAATTGGGCTTTTGGCTTGGGTACGCCCATAGAGAACATTTCCCTTGACAGGAGGAACATCACGGATATTTATGTTGATGCTGAGAATTCCCCGATTTATCTGGAGCACGTGAAATACGGGATTTGCCACACTCTCTTTAGATACAACAGGAAATTGATGGAGCATTCAATAAGGGACATTGTGCTCACGAGCAAGCAGAGGAGGAAATTCGACGAAAAGAATCCAATACTTGACGTGGTTCTCACGAGGCTCAACATGAGGTGCCACCTTCAGGGCCCGCCTGCAACCTTCGGAGAGCTGCAGATGGCTTTGAGGCTCATGAAGGAAACTCCCTTCACTTACAGCCAATACTTGTATTTCAAGAGCTTCTCCCCTTTTTTCGCAGGATACGATGACTTGATGGTTGGATTGGGAACAAGCGAAGCTGTTCTGGGATTGAAGGGAGTTGGAAAGACTGCATTCACGAGCGCAAAAATCTTAGCTATAGGCTCCGCAAAAAGAATACTTCCAATACAGGATATTGAAGAGATTCCAGTGAAAGCATACAGGAAAAGGGGATTTCACATAGGGGCAATGAGAGTGCAGAGTTCAGATGTTGAGATGGAATCCGGAACTGAACTTTCACTTATTGCGATGGCAAATGCCTCCCTGAGAATGGGGGATTCGTGCCTGATAATCAACGAATTGCGTTCCAGAGTGGCAATTCAGGGGCTTATGAACCTTTTGAACACCCAGCCCGGGGTTTTCGTGCTCTACAACCTCCATGCAGAGAATTTGAAAGCCGTGCAGGACAGGTTCGAATTAGTTTTCGGAATACCAGCAGCAGCGATGTTTGCGACCGACAGGTACACTTTCCTCAAAAAAGTCACGTATGGGAAGAAAAGCGGGATATACAGGATGCTTGGGGAATCATTTGAGAGCGATTTGACGAACAGGACTTTCGCGAATATTTTCCAGTTTGAGAGGAATTACAGCCCGGAAACTTCGAAGTCGAATTGCCTGTTCTTGAAGAATCCTGAAGCAAGCTCATGGAATCTTGACATTCCAATCGCTCCGCTTGAAAAGAGCCTTGACATAAATTTCATCCCTCCTGCGCTTGCGAGAAGATGTGAAGAAAAGGGGATTCCGGTTGAGCAGGCAGTATTGCAGGCATTCTTTAAGGGGAAAGTGTACGACCAGATATACAAATCCGCGATGAAGAACGAGAGAATGGATTTTCTGGAGATTGATTTTGTGATAAAAATCAACACTGAATTGAACAAATTGATGAGGGAAATGGAGAACGAGAGGGGCGGATTGGATTACAGGGAACTGGACAGGATTTGGGAGGGAAAATTCAAGGAATTGCTGCGCTCTGAACTTTCTTCAGAACCAACAAGAGAGGAGGGAAAGGAGATTATCGTTAATAGAAGCACTGGGGAGAATCAGGAGAATGGGGGGAATGATGCTCCAGGTAAGGACGATGTTGTAATTCAGGCAAAACCCAATCCAAATGCGAATTCTTTTTATGATTCAATATGGAAAAGGGATTCCGAAGAGAAATAGAAAATAATGTAATCATTCTTCTTTTCCCTGCAAGAGTGCAGCCGCATCAAGTATTCTGTTTCGAATTCCGAGATCCGATGCAAATTTTACAGCGCTTTCCCTCAATAAACTTTCTTTACCTAAGGAGAATCGTGCAACGTGCCCGCACACCCACTCTTGGTCTTTTATGGAAATTCCCCTCCATATGCGCTGAGTATCAATACGATTTTCATCCAAATAAAGCATGTCGAATACATGGGCAATCAATGCATACTTTCCCCCCCAACCATACAGGCTTGAGAGGAGCGCATTGATGTTGGAAGGGAAAGAAAATCTTTTATCTTCCAAGTAAGCAACGATCGCGTCTTCAATTTCGCCAACAAGCCCGAATTCGGAAACAAAAAGCAATAAATCACCTGAATTCCGACCTATTGTTTTCCCGATTTCTTTAGTTACCCATCCTCTTTCATCGCCGTTCAGCTTTTCCCATTCGCGTCTTACGTAGGTTCTCACCCTCGCCCTTTCGTCAAGTCCTTCGAATAAAAAGTCCTGTTCAGGGGGAGTGACGGAAAAAGCTTGCGGATGATAAGCCCTGCGCAGCAATGAGAGGCGAATCTTCCCGCCCGCCCTTTCATAAAACGCCTGTCGGTTCAGGGCGAATGCGAGCACCCTGTATTTTCCATCACTGTTAAAAAGCAGATCGTACGCCTTCCTGCCGCTTTCGTTTTGCATTTGAGATGATGCGATTTCCGCAATTTCATTTTCAAATGTCCCCACTAGCCCGTAACACCCCACTGCCCTGACGAATCTTGCAGTATCTTTGCCATAGAATGTCCGTACTGCGGAAGCGATTTTTTCTTCATCCGGAATCCCGAATTCTCTTGAAAAACTGCCGAGATCTGCTCCCCCATACAAAATCCCCGGATCAATCATTTCATCTGAAAGCCAAGCCCTATCCTCTTCTGAAAGTTCGCCAATCAATTCGCCCGCTCTTTGTGCGCATGTGGCTCTGCAATTCTCCCAATCCGAAGCGTAGGCGAAGAGTTCGTATTTTCCTTCTGCTTTCACCAACGCATGGAAAGCTTCCCTGTTTGGAAGATGTGTCGCAACTGCGCGGAAAGCCTGCCCAACAGCCCCAACTTCTCCTGCCAATTTTACCCAACTCCCTGCCTCGTTGTGTTGATTTTCCGGAATCGATTTCAGCCTCTCCGCAGCGATTTCCGCGACGAGCGTTCTGAACTCTGATGAACTTCTCCCATCCAAAAGTCCGTTGTTTGACAGCACGGAATGGACTTTTTTCGCAAATTCTCCAACTGCATTATTGTACGCCTTCACATTAATCAAGTCGCTGAAATCAACGAATGAATAAGTGGTTGAACCTTGGGAACCGTACATGAATTGCTTTTCCCTATACGAGAGCATGAGCCTTATTGCCCCTGCAGCCATTCCCACGATCCATTCCCTGTCCTCGTCGTCGAAATTGAGGGCTGCCATCTGGGGATTGGATCCCTTTATTGTGATTCCGCCGATTGCGGCGGCGATGAATGATCTTCTTGCCCTCGTTCTTTCATCAGCCGCGCTTTCAATATGGGAATGTCTGAGTGCATCAAGGCCAACCGGAGCAAACAACAGGAGATCCATGATTTCCTCGTCTTCGCCAAAAAGCGCTGAAAACGAGTCCAGATTCACCATGAGAGGACGTGCGCCTTGCACGATGGCAGTATTTTGCATATAAGTCCCAATCACTCCATATTTCAAACCCAATTCCCTAATTGCTATTCTCTCTTCGGGGGAAAAATTGCCGTAGGCATCTGCAATAGCCTTATCATCCGTACCTGCAAAGAGCGCTTTTACAACGAATATATAGCCATCGTTCGGCCTGATCCGTCCTGCTCCGATCGTTTGTCCCCTGAAGGTTCGGCTGTCTCCTGACCGGACAAAACAAAACGCATGTTCAGCCAAAGCAATTGGCACGTTGGCAACATACCTTGCAAGCATGTTGTGCAGTTGCCTCCATGTACTCAAACCTAAATCGTCTGAGCTTTGTCTTGCTGAACCCACCTTTTCCATTGCATCTGGAGTGTAAATGCAGTCTCCGCACACTCTTTCAAGCTGTTTAATCATCTCAGGTCCTTTGAGTCCTCTTAGATAAGGCAAATCAGACTCAAGACGCTCCAGCCTTTGAAAATCGCCATGCTGGTCCAATGCTGACAATTCAGCATAAGCATCAGAACTTCTATGAAGCGATAAAAACGCTCCCCCAGAAGCCCTTTGCAAATCAGTTTTAGAGAGGGGCTCCCTTATGCCTATTGCCCTTAATTTCGGCGAAATGAATTTGGCCACGTCCATTCTGGGAAGGAGCAGATGGAAGGCTGCAAATGAATATGGATCTGAAAAATCAGTTGTCTCAAGGATTCTCATCGACTTTTCCCTGGTTATTTGCGTTGCTGGCTGGATTTTGCATGCAGTCCCAAACCTTTCTTTTCCTTCTAGCAAGGGAACCGCGTCTAACAGGAATTCGTCATCCTGCACGTTTCTCAAACCCATATCTGCCAGCCATTTCTGAGCGCGTGCGCTCCTTGGTGCAAGCAGGAAAACCGCGTTTCTGACTGCTGGATCTGAAAGGGGTCTTCCCTCAAAAAAATCTTCTGCTTCTTTCTTTGGAACGTGCAGCGCAACAAGGGGATAATAATCCTCGGGGCTTTGGTTTTCCGGAACATTATTTCTGTTTGCCCTTCTTAATATTTCTGAAGCTGCCTGTGGATAGAGCGGAGCGAGCTCATCCAACACCTTGTAGGCGCATGTTTCGAAAAAACCTTCCCCAAACTCTGGAACTACCTTCAAAAGCCTTATTGCTTCGAGTTTATTTTCATCACCAAGGGTGTTGGCATAATTATTCACGTGCGCAGGGGGAAAAAATGACAGCACTTCAGCCCTCTCGTCATCCGTCATTTCCCTTGCCGCAGCGAGCACGCTCCTGCTGTTGTAGCTGAGCATGACGAAAAGCGCTTTTTTCTTTTGCTGACTGTTCGCTGAAGGATTTTCCATTGCACGATTGGCGATTTGCAGAAAACGGAAATCATGTAAACCCTGAAGCTCCTGAAGAACCCTTATCATTTCACGATTTAAAGGAAATTCTGTATAAAAATCATCTGCATTGCCTCGTATCAGCAGTCTTGCGCATTTCCTTCCAACCCTTGATTCAAGATGCTCTCGCGTCCTTTCCAGCGTGCGGGCTGCTTCTTCATGCTGATAGTGAACTTGATTATGGCTTGAAACTAAGTCCTTTATACTCATGAATGCTCTTTTAAGGCTGACAAGGCTTTTATATTGTGTGTTTTTGAACGTAAGGGATTTAAATTTAAACTCTAATTATATTGCTGCAATATAGATTAATTACAAAAAAGGGAACGATTAATTAAGAGGTGGGAAAATGGGAAAAATCTATCATGATCAGGATGTGAATATGGATATTTTGAACGGGAAAACAGTGGCTGTTCTCGGCTATGGGAGCCAGGGAAGGAGCCAGGCGCTGAACATGAAGGATTCAGGAGTGAAAGTGATCGTCGCTGAAGTTCCGGGAAGGGCTTTTGATCGGGCTAAAGAAGACGGAATGGAAGTGATGAGCACTCCGGAAGCTGCCCAGAAGGCGGATATTCTCATGATTCTCGTACCGGACATGCCCCAGATGAAGATTTACGAAGAGCAGATTAAACCGTACTTGAAAAAAGGAAAAGTGCTTTATTTCTCCCATGGGTTCAGCATAACCTTCAAGAGAATAAAGCCTTCGAAGAACGTGGACGTCATCATGGTTGCACCGAAAGCGCCGGGACCCAAATTAAGGGAAACTTATCTAGCGGGATTCGGTACTCCTGCGCTTGTTGCAGTATACCAGGATGCGAGCGGGAATGCAAAAAATATCGCTCTTGCGCTTGCAAAAGCAATGCACTTCACTAAAGCAGGAGTGTTTGAATGCACCTTTGACCAGGAGACGATAACTGACTTGTTTGGGGAGCAGGCAGTTCTCTGCGGAGGAGTGACTGAGCTTATTAAAGCTGGATTCTCTACTCTCGTTGAAGATGGGTATTCTCCTGAGATTGCGTACTTTGAAACGCTCCATGAACTTAAATTGATTGTGGATTTGATTGCCGAAGGCGGGCTTGAGAAGATGTGGGATACTGTTTCAGAGACTGCGCGTTACGGCGGAAGGACAAGGGGCCCAGTTCTCATCGATGAAAGAGTTAGAAAGAAGATGAAGAAAATCCTCAAGGACGTCAAGAGCAAGAAATTCGCAAAGGAGTGGATTGCGGAATACGAATCAGGAATGAATAAATTCAAGCAGATGAAGGAAGCGGGAATGAAGGAGCAGATTGAGGTTGTGGGCGGGGAAATAAGGAAATTGTTCCAGAAGCCGCAATAATTTTTTCTTTTATTCCTATTTTTTCTTATTTTTCTTTTTACGTGTTTTGAGATTTTGATATCCGCATAACTATGCCGCAATATCCAATTCAACTTTTTCTTCAATCAGCTTCGCTTCGGTTGGATCAAAAACGACGATTACTCCGGTTTTCTCCCCACTGAATGCAATTCCATCAAAACCAAAGAGCTTGAGGAATTCTGAAAATTCCCTTTCCAGACCTCTTAAGGCATTTTTCAATTCTTCTCCTGAAAATATGCCCTGCAAATCCCTCACTATAGCTTCAATTAAACTTGCTTTTTTTGAATCACTCAAGCTTGGCGTTCTGAATAGAACTGATTCAATGAAATGAATGAAGGTTTCAGCCAATCTTCCAAGGCTTAATTCTTCATTCAGAACTGCCAATCTTATCCCGCCCCCTATTGAATACGCTGAGTGGGCGTTTCCGCCTCTTGTAAGGGTTTGCTTCCCGTCCAGAAGAAGCATTCCGCATCCTGAAGTTTCCTGTTCTTCTGGCTTGTTGAGAATCCTGAAGGGGATTATGAGAGTTCCAATGGTTGTATTAATTGTGAGGAGCATTTGAGCTGATGGCCGAATTAGTCTTCCATCTATCCCTATATCCCCAAAAACTTCTCCCGGATGCGCATTGCGCAAAGTCAACTGCGCAATATTTTCCCTAGCCCTTGAATTAGTGCTTTTCATAAGATTATTACGAAGAGGGAGTATTTAAATATTCGCTTTATATTTCTTTAAATATATAATGAATTTGAATAAGAATTATAACATAATCCCGTAACCCGCAAGCCTCCACCTCTGGCCTATTTTCCTGCAGACGGCGACTTTCTGGCCTTTTTCGCCCACAAGGGCGCCCTTGAGCTTTATATGGACCTTGTTGTGTTTGGAGGATTCCACAAAACCAACAGAAGTTTTTGTGCCTATGCATACCACAATGGCTTCATTTAATGCGAGGGGGGGATTTTTCAAATCCGGCCTTTCAAGAAGGTGGAATTCTATTGTGATATCATCAAGAATCGGGGGGAGTTTTCCGGGCTTTCCCACAATGTTTCCAGTCAATCTGTCTGATTTGGAGAAAGTGGGATCAAGATTCGTTCCGATTGCAACCAAGCCCCCCGGAATTGCCTCCTGCAGGGATTCATCGCCAGCATGCAATGCGGAAACGCCGGTTATTATGGGTTCGTACACTTTCCTCCCTTTTTCCTCCTTCTCAAAACCAGGCCGTATTTCCACTTCATCCCCCACATGAAAAGTCCCTTTTATAACGGAACCTCCAATCACTCCGCCCTTCAAGCCTTTTATCAAAGTCCCGGGCCTGTTAATATCAAAGGAACGTGCAATGTAAAGGATTGGATCTGAAGTTGTATCATGCTCTTTTGTTGGTATGCGGGTTTCCAGCGCTTCAATCACCCCATCGAGATTCACGCTGAAATTCGCGGAAACCGGAATTATCGGAACGTCTTCAAAACCCTTGCTGGAAAGGAATTTCTTTATTTGGTTGTAGTTCTGTAAAGCCTGTTCCTTGCTTACAAGGTCTATTTTGTTCTGTACGACCACTACGTTCTTTATGCCCATTATGGACATGACCATCACGTGCTCAAGAGTCTGGGGCTGGGGGCATTCTTCGTTCGCGGCAATCACAAGAACGACTCCGTCCACTATGCTTGAAGCTGCAATCGCGGTGGTCATCAAAGTCTCATGTCCGGGAGCGTCCAGAAAGCTTATTCTTCTGGAATATTCCGGTTTTTCCTTGCATACAGGGCAGGAATCAGCCAGGCAGTAATAATGCTTGTTTGGGCATCTGTAAAAAGTAGTTTCAGCATATCCCAATTTGATTGTAATTCCCCTTTTCAATTCTTCGCTGTGCCTGTCAGTCCATATTCCAGTAAGAGCTTTAATTAAGCTTGTTTTTCCATGGTCAACATGCCCCAAAGTTCCAATATTCACAACAGCCTGCAAATACCCACCACGTTATTTTCAATCTACAACAAAGGATTAATGGATTACTTCTTTTCCTCTTCTTTTGGCTTCTCTTTCTTCGGGAAAACTTCTTCAAAGGGTTTCTTCCCGTATTCTTCAACAGTTGCATTCACCTGCATGGTTTCCTCGCTTATTGTGTTCCCGCGGAGGTTCTTTCTTTTCCTTTCGCCTTTTTTTTCGCCATTGAAGCCGACTCCGTCAGCCATCATTGTCTTTCTCCTTCCGGTTCCCTCCAAGGCATTTGTCATCGGATAGCCGTCCTTGTCGCTTCCACCTGTGATTTTCAATTTGTATCCTGCCAAGCCTGCGATTCCTCCGTCCATCAAATTACCGATTTTCAATCCAAAGAGGGAATTCTCCTTTCCCTTCTCAATTTCCATCTGCCCTGTTCTTCCTGTTTTTTTGTCTGAAACAACAATCTTCATCAAAGCACCCCTGAATAATTTTCCAAAACATTGTTCGCTATTTTTCTTGTTAATATTCTCTAGACGTGTATAATCATGTATTACACTTTTAATTCATTAAACATTATAAATCTTATTATGCTCCATCCGGTTTGTTTTTATCGGATTTGATGCGGAACTAGGATAAATGTTTTTAAATTGGATTATTCAAGTATTATGGGGAAATTAAGATGAGATTACTGAAAAATAAAAATATTGCAGCCTTATTGAACTTGGTGCGGGAAAAAAAGAACATCGCAGCCGTCTTGAACTTCCTTGTCTGGGGCGCAGGCTACCTTTATTTGGGAAAAAGAAAGGTTCTTGGAATAGGATTGGTCATCTCTTATCTTGTCTTCCTTCTTCCGCTGGCATTGGAAAGCGAGATGATTCCCCTATTATTGAAAATAATCGTTCCCATAACGCTCATTTCCTTCCTATTTGCCTATGATGCATACGAAGAAGGAGGGGAAAAATAACTCCTTTTCTATTTAGATTTCCCATTATATTATTTTTATTAAAATATTCCATCTTATATTGCGCGAATAAAATGGCACGATATAAAAATTTATTTGAACTTAATAATTCAAAGTGAAATTTATGTTCTTTGGGGGAATTGTGAAAAACGATCATTTTGAACTTCTTGACGAGGTTCAGCAGGAGATAAATGCGCAAAAAATATCTTCAGAAGAAATAATATATGGGGGAGTGGATAATTCCATATTTTTATTCGGAAATAATATATCTGGAAAGAATGGAAAAACAAGGGGGATTTTTGGGGGATTAAGGAAGTTGGAAGTTTGCAGGGAATTTTTGGAGATGGAGAGGGATTTTTTGGGAAGGAAGGCTTTATTTTGGGGGGGAAATGAGAAAATCCTCATAATCTCCGATATTCCAAGGGTTGGAAGATTCATTTTAGGTTCTGTTCCGCCAGGAGTGAGATTCAGGTATGATGAAGGGAGGATTTCAATAAACTCCAATTCTTTGACTTTTACGGGATATATGAGAATTAACGCAAGCAAAAAAAATCTCACGCAATTGATTGCCGGAAGCGTGAAGGAGAGTTTGCAAAAGAAGGAAAAAGTGGGAATCATGTTTTCAGGCGGAGTTGACAGCACTACAATCGCGCAGGTTTCAAAAAAATATTGCAAATCCGAATCCAAGCCAATCTTGATTTCAGTTGGTTTTGAAGACTCTGAAGACGTTGGATGGGCGGAAAGAATTTCACGAAAATTGGGCATGGAGCTTTTGCTGGCAATAGTTGATGAAGAAAAAGTGCTCAAGACAGTCGAAAAAATCCAGCGGCTGTTCCCATATAAACTGAATCTGATGGATGAAGAAATTGGCGCAATCGTACAGATTGCTTCGGAAACGGCAAAACAAAAAGGATTGAAGCATTTGATAACCGGCCAGGGAAGCGAGGAATTGTTTGCCGGCTATGAAAGGCACAAAAGCTATTCAGAGTGCAATTTGAATTATTTTTTGTTTGAAGAGCTGCGGGGCCTCCACTTAAGGGATTTGGACAGGAACAATGTGATTGCGGAGAGCAATGGAATCAATCTGATTGCGCCTTTTCTCAACGAAGAATTGATTTCGTTCTGCTCGAGAATTCCCCCATATGAGAAGAGAAGGGATGAGAAGAAGCAGCTTTTGAGGAATGCTGCAAAAGAATTGGGCGTTCCGGATGAAGTCTGCAGGAGAAAGAAGAGGGCAATGCAGTACGGAAGCGGAATTCATGGATTTCTCATGAAGCAAAGGAAAAAAATGATACGAAAGGGATTATAAGAATAAGTGACAGTAAAAATATCTTGATTTGTATGCAATCCCGATTAAGGCCGATTATTGAAAATGAAAGATTAGATGTACAGGCGGGAAATCCTCGGAGAATGAGAATTATCAGGCGAGTTCAGGGAAATGAAATTACTGAAATCGTTAAAAGAATCACCGATGAATTCGCAGCCGGAACCGACCATCCAATGGATATCGCCCATAGAAAATTTACCGATTATGCGAGACGGATTGCCGAAGAGCCAGTGGAGAAGGCTCAAATGGATAAACGGGATAGACCGCCAAGAAATAATATTTCCATTATTATTCTCAATATTATCTCTTTGACGATTAGCTTTGCAGGTATTCCATGGGGCCTGTATCTATGGCAAAAGAATGCAGGCGAATCTAATTCCGAATATGGAAAATTGATGATATTGATATCATCATTCGCTCTCGTATTGTGTGGATTCTTCCGTTTTCAAAGTTCAAAAACAAAAGCAATATCCGAGACAGTGACAACCCTTCTATCACGTCCTTTCGTCAAATCCGTGCTCATGCCCCTCACTGCTTCGCAGGTACATGAAGATGACCTCCGCGTCTATTCCCATAATTTATTTAGATATGCAAACGTGTGTTCGAATCGTGAAGAAGGGATGTTAAAAAGGATATTCAACATTTCTGAAGAATTCGCGAGACTTCAAGACGAAAGAATCAGGGAAAATAATTGGCGGAATGCAGGTTGGATTCTCGTCTGTTTGGCATTGCACGAATATATCCGGAAAAATGGGAGGGAATCATTCGATTTGCATCTGCTGGACGAACTTTATGATTACATTGCATTTGACCGCGATCATGGGATTGAAGCTGTGATGGCAGAAATAACATCGGGAAAGATAAGCGATCACGAGCAGATTATGAAGAGAGTTGGAGAAATTGTGACTAGTTTTGAAGAAAATGCCTGATCTTACGGAGTTCTCAGGGAAGAACTGCTTAAAAAATAAGTAAGATACCACTCATTTAAAAAATTTGCGTTCTGAATTAACAAATGCAAAGAATCGGTGTTTCATTAATTAATATGGATAAATACGGAGAGGTGTCATGATGAAAGATTTGCTCGGAATTATGCAGATGGAAAAAGAGGATGTGAAAAGGATTGTGGAATCGGCTGAAAAAATCAAGAAGAACGGCGCGAAAACAATCTTGCAGGGAAAGATCATTGCAATGCTTTTTGAAAAGCCTTCCACGAGGACGCGCGTTTCTTTTGAAGCGGCGATCGTGCATATGGGAGGGCATCCCATGAATCTTGATTTCGTCTCGACCCAGATAAGCAGGGGGGAGACGATGGAAGACACCGGGAAAGTCCTTTCAAGATACGTTGACGGAATCACTGCGAGGCTTTACAAGCAGGAGGAATTGGAGAAACTGGCTGAAGGTGCGGACGTTCCGGTGATAAACGCGCTCACTGACATTGAGCATCCATGCCAGGCTCTTGGAGACGTTCTTACAATAAAGGAGAAAAAAGGGAGCAAAGTGAAAGTGGCTTTTGTTGGAGACATTGCATGCAACGTTGCAAATTCTCTTATGCTCGCCTCAACTGCGCTGGGGATGGAATTCGTCCTGATTGGCCCAATGGGAAAATACCCCCCCAAGGAGAAATTCGTGGAGAAGGCGAAGAAATGGGGGAAAGTGCAGGTCATTGACAGTTTGGATGGGGTTGAGGGATGCGATGTCGTTTATACGGATGTTTGGGTGAGCATGGGTTTTGAAAGCGAAAAGCAGGAGAGGCTGAAAGCCTTCACGCCATACCAGCTGAACAAGAACCTGCTGAAGAAAGCAAAGAAAGACGCGATAGTGATGCACTGCCTTCCTGCAAAAAGAGGGCTTGAAATCACGAGCGAAGTTCTGGACGGGCCGCAAAGCGTGGTTTTCGACCAGGCTGAGAACAGGCTGCACATCCAGAAGGCCATTCTTGCAGAACTGCTTGGCGCGTGAACAAAAATAAAAACAACGAATATGCGAGGGAGCGCTTCATTGCGAAAAAATTTTCCAAAAAAAATGGAGCGTATAGACCGCGATGAACATTCAAGATGGTTTTTTAAGGTTGAGAGTATGCCAGATTATTCTAATAAGAAAGTGCTCGTAATCGGCAGTGGACCGATCGTGATAGGCCAGGCGGCGGAATTCGACTATTCCGGCTCCCAGGCATGCAAAGCCCTCAGGGAAGAGGGAGTGAAAGTGGTTCTCGTCAACTCCAACCCTGCGACAATACAGACTGATTCTGACATTGCGGATACGATCTACATCGAGCCTCTGAACGTTGAATTCCTCGAGAAAGTGATAGCAAAGGAAAGGCCCTATGGGCTGATTGCGACAATGGGAGGCCAAACCGGATTGAATCTGGCCGTTGAATTGGCTGAGAAGGGGATTTTGGAAAAATACGATTTGAAAGTGCTGGGAACAGGGATTGAGGCAATAAAGAAAGGGGAAGACAGGGATCTGTTCAAGAAAATGCTCTCAGGCATCAATGAGCCATTCCTTCCGAGTGAATCAGTGCACAGCGTGGAGGACGCCCTTTCTGCAGCGGAAAGAATAGGCTTTCCAGCGATCATAAGGCCGGGATTCACGCTGGGTGGAACAGGAGGAGGGATTGCGTTTGATGAGAAGGAGCTCAGGGAATTCGCCAAGTTTGGATTGAATTTGAGCATGAACAACGAAATACTCATTGAAAAATGCGTGATTGGCTGGGCTGAAATCGAATATGAGGTGATGCGCGATTCATTTGACAACTGCATCACAATCTGCAACATGGAGAATGTCGACCCCATGGGAATACATACCGGGGAAAGCATAGTGGTTGCGCCTTCCCAGACTCTTTCAAACAATGACTACCAGATGCTCAGGACTGCGTCAATAAAAATCATAAGGGCTTTGGGAGTCGAGGGAGGATGCAATGTCCAGTTCGCGCTGAACCAGGATACTGGGGAATATTATGTTATTGAAGTGAATCCAAGGCTTTCAAGGTCAAGCGCTCTCGCGTCAAAAGCCACTGGCTATCCCATTGCGAGGGTTGCAGCGAAAATCGCCCTCGGAAAATCTCTTTATGAGATAAAGAACATGGTCACTAAAACAACTCCCGCTTCATTCGAGCCCGCGTTGGATTATGTGGTGACGAAAATCCCGAGATGGCCATTTGACAAGATGCCTGAAGGGGACAAGAAAATCACGACCCAGATGAAAAGCACTGGGGAAGTGATGGCGATTGGAAGGACTTTTGAAGAGTCTTTGATGAAGGCAATGAGAAGCCTTGAAGTGAGAATGAAGATTCCGAAGGATTTGAACGAAGCTCTCACGAAACCCACTCACGAGAGGATTTTTGCCATTTTCGAATCAATGAGAAACGGAAAAAGCCCGAAGGAAATCTCCAGAATAACGAAAATTAACCAATGGTTTTTGGAAAAGATCGCGAAAATCGTGATGATGGAGAAGAAGCTGAAGGGGGAGATGCTGGATGAGAAGATTCTTCGCGAAGCGAAAAAAATCGGTTTTTCCGACAAGGAGATTGGAAAGCTCGTGGACATGGACGAAAAAGAAATCAGGAGAATGAGGAAGAAAGCGGACATTGTCCCGGTCTACAAAATGGTGGATACGTGCGCTGCGGAGTTTGAGGCGCAGACCCCCTATTATTATTCAACTTATGAACAGGAATGCGAAGTGGAGGTTAGCGGAAAAAAGAAAGTGATTGTTATTGGAAGCGGGCCCATAAGGATCGGGCAGGGGATTGAATTCGATTACTGCTGCTGCCATGCCAGCTTTGCCCTAAAGGAAATGGGAGTGGAAGCAATAATGATAAACAACAACCCGGAAACGATTTCAACTGATTTTGATACGAGCGATAAATTGTATTTCGAGCCCCTCACTTTTGAAGACGTCATGAACGTTATTGAAAAGGAGAAGCCTTTTGGAATTATTGTGCAGTTTGGAGGACAAACGAGCATAAACCTTGCCATGGCACTTGCAGAAGCAGGAGTGAAGATACTTGGAACCGACGTTGAGGGAATAGACATCGCAGAAGACAGGGAAAGGTTCAGGGGGCTTCTTCAGAAGCTGAAGCTTCCCCAGCCCAGGAACGGAACTGCCAAAAACGAAGAGGAAGCATTCAAAGTCGCAAAAGAAGTCGGCTATCCCGTGGTCGTTCGCCCGAGCTACGTGATTGCAGGAAGGGCAATGCAGATAATAAATTCCCAGGAAGATTTGGAGAAATACGTGACTGAAGCGGTTGAAGTGTCCGAGAAAAGGCCCGTTCTCATAGACAAATACCTTGACCATGCTATTGAAGTGGAAATTGATGCGGTAACAGATGAGAAATCAATTTACATAGGAGGGATAATGGAGCACATTGAAAAAGCAGGAGTCCATTCCGGGGATGCAAGCTGCGTTGTTCCTCCAGTGCAGCTTGAGGAGGAAGCGCAGAAGAGGATAATCGAATATTCAAAGAAGATCGCTTTCGCTTTGAAGAATATAGGGGCAATAAACATCCAGTACGCATTCCAGGATGACATTCTTTATGTTCTGGAGGCAAATCCCAGGGGAAGCAGAACCATGCCATTTTTAAGCAAAACCACAGGGATTCCCATTGTAAAGGTTGCAACGAGAGTACTGCTTGGGGAGAATCTGGAAAAGCTTGGCTATGCGGATAAGATCGCGGATTGCAAACATTATGCCATTAAAAGCGTTGTTTTTCCCTTCATAAAGCTTCCCGGAGTTGACATTGTGCTTGGCCCGGAAATGAAAAGCACAGGGGAAAGCATGGGGATAGACTCGATTTTTGGCGCTGCATTCTACAAAACCCTTCTTGGAGGGGGAATGAGGATTCCGAATTCAGGGGGAGTGGGCATTTCAGTGAACAAGGAGCACAGGGAGGAAGCGCAGAATATTGCAAGGGAATTCCATTCCCTTGGCTTCAGGATTTATGCGACAGATGGAACAGCTGAAGCGCTCAAGCACGTGCTTCCTGAAAAGGAGATCAGGATAGTGAAAAAGATTTCGGAAGGCATGCCGAACATGCTCAGCCTCATGGATTCCAGGGAAATACAACTTATCGTGAATACTCCGAGCAAGGGAAAGCAGTCGTTTACGGACGGTTTTAAAATGAGGCGCTATTCCCTTGAGAGGAAGATTCCCCTGATTACCACAATAGAAGGCGCCAAAGGGATAATTGAAGCAATAAGGAGCGCAAAGAACGAGAAAATCGGAGTGCATGATTTGGGCTATTTCCATAAGGAAGTGACACTGAAGGGAATTTGAATTGCATCTTCAGTCATGTTCCAGCGGTTGGTCCTCCAGCAGGTAGTCTGGTAGAGGCGCGTCTACCATCCGTCCCAGTCCCTGCTCCACCATTTCCTTGAATTACAGCAAGAACCCTCTCAGCCCCTTCTCCCCTATCAGGTAGGATTCCCTCACGCCTCAACACATCGACTTTTTCAGCTGCGATTTTTGCAATGAAGTCTCGAAATGCCGCAACTCTTGAGAGCTGGTTCCATCCCTTTAAGTTGTTAGTTGCAACCAAAATTCTTGCATAAAGCTCTTTTGCCATCTTCCGCACTGATTCCGGGGCATTGGATTCATGCAAAAAAATTTCTTTACCACTGCAATGAATATGGTGTTCAACGCCTTTGATTTCAATGGAAATCCATGTGTTTTGATCGCGTGATCTTAAACGCTCAATATCGTCGGTGGGCAATGAACGGATAATTTCATCCCTCTTCAAATTATCATCATCACACCCATACCTTGCAATTGTCGGTCCCCGGATAATTTCCAGGACTTTTTCCAAATATCCAACTTCATCTGGTATTTCCAAAACAAGAATGGATGCTCTTTTCATGGCTTCTTCCCTTACTTCATCAGGAAATCTGCTGTCACCTGCCACTTCAAGCAATTCCATTTTACTATATGGGCCAGTTATATTTTCAACAAATTTCATTCCTGCTTCTAACTTATCTTCTTGAGAAACATCGGGTGCTGTGGCTACTACGAAAAGATCGAATTGCGTTTTATCCCCATTGTCTGACATGATATCACACGATTAATTACTCCAAATATATTTTTAAATATATTCTTTTATTAAAGTAATTGTTTAGCTAACGACGAAGAAATCAAATGCGCTCATGTGTGCGTTCTTTGCGTGAATCGCGCGTTGCGCATCAATTGATTTTTTTTACTCAAACACCCGTGTTTGCGTCGTTTCTGCGCTTTATGCAGCGGTTGTTCATTGTTTCTTGCTAAATACAATCCTCGTGGATTCATCACCAAAACTCTTTTAAACAGAACCTTCCTTAAATATGCTTTCAGGGGAGAAGTTATGGAAGGAGAAAACCTTATCGGGCAGATTGCAAAAAGAAGGGAGGAAACAGAAGACAGGCTTAAGGAGCTCAAGGAACAGAAGGGGCTCAAGGGGCTTTCGATTGGCGCGGGAAAACCGGAAGACGAAAAAATGAGGATGAAAGTGTTCAAAATCCTTGAGAATGCGCTGAGCTATGAGAAGAGGACCTGCAGGAAGTGCGCGACTGAAATGCACGAAGTGCTTCTGCCGACTTTCATCTTCAAGGGAAGTCCGCTCCACAATGTCTACGGATTCAAATGCAGAAGGTGCGAATCAATTGAATTCTCCAAAGAGCAGCAGATGCGGCTGGATGAAGAGAGGAAAAGGCTGCACGTTATGGCTTTCAAGAGGAAAATAAGCTATGTGGGAAGGTCCCTCATCATCACGATTCCAAATGACCTGGTGGAGCATTTGAGGCTGAAGCGCGGGCAGGAAGTGAACCTCGTGCCTGTTGATGATTCTTCTTTTATGGTTGAAGCACGCAGATAATATTATAATTCCCAGATATTTATTTATACCCGTTGAGCAGTCGGGGAGTTGCAGATGAACAATAAAAAGATATTTTTGAAAATAAAAAAGCATAAAATCATAATATTAATCGTATTATTGTCACTTGCATTTCTTGCAACTCCTTTTTTTTCCATATTAATTGAAAGGTCGTATAATCTTTTTTTCAATAATACACCGCTTTTAATGGACTGCATTCCGTGCACTGCGGGAAATGAAAAATGCATAATTGAACATTCAAGAAATAATTTCCAATGCTGCATCCACCATCCGGATACTGATTTTTGCATGTTCCAGTACGCTGTGGCAAACAGGGATTCCAAGCCCTGCTACAGTATAAGAGAACCCCTCAGGACGAATTGCTTCATTGCTTTGGCAGCGCTTGCGGGAAATGAAAACCTCTGCGAACTCGTTGGGGAAGAAAAAGAATTCTGCCTTGCGGTGAACTATGCATATTTTAAAAAAGAGGAATGCCAGAACATACATGACAATGGAACGAGGGATTTTTGCTATTATTCAACGGCTGAAATGTGGAATAATTTAGAGGCATGCGAAAAAATAGAAAATGAAAATGAAAAAAAAGAGTGCTTTTCAGTACTTGAACATGGCACCTACCATTCTTCTTAGCATGTTGGGGGCCTTGTATTCAACGTTCGCCAGATTGGCTGCGAATTCCTTCAATTTCACGCTGAAATCCGAATAGGGCGAACTTTTAAGCACGGGTCTTCCGCTCTCAACTGCATCCATCACGTTCTCATCGTAGGGGATTATCGCAAGAGTGCTCACTCCAAGCCATTCCTCTGATTCCTTGCTTATCTTGTCGAAATTCCTTCTTGCCTTGTTCACTACTGCCCCCAGAACGTCCACTCCTTCTTTCTCTGCGATCTTCCTTGTCTTAAGGGTATTTGAGTAGGAGGTGATTTCCGGGGTTGTGATGAGAATCACTTTGTCCGCCATCTTTATGCTCTCAACGGTGTTTGGGCCCAGAGTTCCCGGAGAGTCTACGAGGACAACGTCGCTCAAGCTGTTCAATTCCTCTGCAAGATATGAAAGGGAAGTAGGATCAGATGCAGAGACGTCTTCCACAGCAAGGCTTGCAGTTATAGCCTTCACTCCAACTGGGTGCTCGAAAATAGCTTCCGAAACAGCCTTGTTCTTGTTTATCACGTCGTGGAGCGTCCTTTTTGGGAATGGAGGCCCAAGGATACAGCTCAAATCTCCGTTAGTCAGGTTCCCGTCGACGATTACCGTGTCGACGCCAAACTCGGTCAATGCCAATCCCAAATTCGCAACAAAGTTGCTTTTCCCAACCCCACCTTTTCCAGAAGCTACAGTCACTATCATCAGATCAACCTCTTTTTGAATTTTTAGTTTTATACAAAAACTTAATATAATTTATCTCCCTTTGGATGTTCTTCACTATCTGCTCTTCGTCGGGCTTCACCTGCGGCGCAGTCATCCTGTCGCTTATTATGTTCCTCATGTAATTCTTCTTGTCCCCCCTTTCCATCTGATCGAAGCTGATTCCTTTTTCCACGTCCTCCTCTTTTTCCATAATCCTCGATTCGGCGCTCTTGATTTCGCTTTCGAGCTTCTTAGCCTTGTTCTCGATTTCCAAAACCGCTGCTCTGGATTCATATCCTTCGGGTTTTGGCGGTTCCGGGAGAGGAACTGATGGCGGCATTTCGCTCCAGTCGTCTGCTGCTATTATCTGGGTTTCCATCGGAAGCAGATCATCGAAATTCAGGTCTTCTATTTTTCCTTCTCCTGCTTCCTTTGCAGCTGGAAGTTCTGTTTCAAGCTTTATTTCCCTGTATAATGTCTCCTGCTTTGCTTCTGATGGAACTTCCAAAATCACCGTCTCACTTTTGAGCTGCGGAGCAAGAGGGTACCTTTCCTCGAATGGCTTTTCATCTGCTTCCACTATTTTTGTTTCCTCTCCGCATTTTGCTTGCTTATCCTTCTCTTCCCAAAATGCCTTTTTTTCCTGCTCAAGGGCGAGGCCGATTATATCGGGATGAAGATTAAAGCCTTGCGAATAGACCTCTTTTAGAAATCCTTCCCATTGGTCATGGTTCCATTGGCCCTGCTGCTTTGCAACAAAATTCTTGAATGCTCCAATGCTCTTCAAATGCTCTATATCATCCATTCTTCTCACCGCAGTCGCCCATATATAGTGGGGCGAGCTTATATTTAAATATTTCTATTTACTTCATAGTAAAAAATGGAAAACAACGTTTTTGGCATTCCATAAAATGCTTTTTATTTCATGCACGCCATATTTTTAAAAAAACAAATGAAAGCATAATTGCATGCGCAAAAAAACAAATGCGCACAATTTCACATATCAACTTCATTCAGACAACGTGTGCAACTACGCCCAATATTTTATCGCAGTGAGGGCAGTAAGCTAGTTCTATGTTCCTCAAAACGAATGTTTTCTTGGGTTTGTCCAATTTCAAATTTTCCATATCCACTTCTTTCCCGCAATAAGGACACAATGGCATTTCTCCCACCTCAAATATCTTTTTGATAATTTGTTTTTAAACCTTTCTATTAAACTTTTTGGAACATCGAAATAAAAGAATCTCGTAAAAAGTTCCCACTTTTAGCGGGTTGCCGCTAAAAGGGTGCGATGTTGAGCGGGATGCCGCTCAACAGCTGTTGAACGCTCCCTGCGTTCAACACAATGTTTTCCCGCTGGAAAACATGTGTTTTTTTCGTTATACGAAAAAATACATCGCTTTTCACGCTAGTGAATTACTTGGGGCTGAAGCCCCAATTTGAATGGGGGACGCCCATTCAAATGGGCATTTGAACGGTGAACCGTTCAAATTGTCCGAGCTTCCTTGCGAATCTGAAAATGGGCTTCAGGTGGAAGCTGGGGTTCGTTTCATCTGAAGTTTGAAAACCTCAGCTTCCCACGAACCCCAAGTAATTCAGTGAAAATGCGCCCGCCCGCTTCTATTGCTTCGATGCTCTTTCGATGTCGATGTTCCTAAAAGCTCAGGGAACGAATTCATAGCGGTCCTTTATTATGTTGAGGATTATGTGCGTGTTCGTTCTTTCCACGTCTTTTATCGCCAGTATTTTCTTGACGAGCGCTGAAAGGGACTGCCTGTTCTTGCAGGCGGCAATCACGATTGAATCATATTCCCCGGTGACGTCGTAGATTCCCAGTATTCCGGGCATGGTCCTGATTTTTTCCTGAACCTCCAGAAGAGCGCCCTTTGATATTATTATCTCTATTATTGCTATGAATTCATAGCCCAGATTGAAAAGGTCCACGTTTGCTGAATACCCCCTGACCATCCCTTCCTTCTCCATCCTTTCAATCCTTTTTATCAGAGTCGCAGGATGCATACCGAGCTTCTTTGCCAATTTCCTGTAGGAAGCCCTTCCGTCTTTCACAAGCTCCCTGAGAATGTCCCAGTCCTTTTCCTCCAATTCAGCCATTTCCATACCCTCTTATTAACTCAATTTCGCCATTTTCCGCTGTTTGACAACGGGCTTCCGATACGCCCGCAGATATGCGCATGCGCTGTTCGGTTGCGCGCCAACGCAAAGTTGCGGGAACAGGTTATTGAATTGAAAATTCACCAGCTTTTTAAAATGATTTTTGTTTCCGTTTCTTTAACGCCGTTCATTGCGCGCATCTCATCAACAATTGAATTTATTTCATCAATTGAATTTGCGGATATTATCAGGGCAATGTCTTCGTTTCCGCTGAGTTCGTAAATGTGCGCGACTTCGAGGCTGGTTGAAATCTGCTTTGCAGTTTTTGCGCTGCTCTTGAAAGTCTTCACGAGCACCAGTGCCCCAATCCTGTTCGTCCCTTCTTCTATCGTGAATCTTCTTATTTTCCCGGATCCAAGCATCCTGTTTATCCTGTATCTGACCGTTCCCTCTGAGATTTTCAATTTCTGCGCAATCCTCCAATTGGCTGTGCGCGAGTCCTTTTTCAGCATGCTGATTATCTCATCGTCAAGCCTTTCTTTCATCAGATTGAATGTTTAATTAGAATTTAAAAAGGTTGGCTTGGGATACAGATGAAGGGATACATTTATAAATTTTTAAGGATATTTATGAAGGGGTGGTTTTGATGGGTGAAGATTCTCAGAATGAAGGACAGCAAGCTAATGCACGACCGGCAGCAAGTTCTCAAGCCTATACAGAAGAAAAGAAGGGATGGTCAAAACCAGCAGTCGGAGCGACATCCGCAGTTATATCGGCCGTGGTGGTATCTGTTTTTTGGGCAATAGGATTTGTGTACAAGGATGGGAATGCGAATGTTGCAGAAGCGAATTCAGTGCTCGCAAGATATGCTACGCTGGGGAATGTATCTTCTGGGAAGGATCCTTTCGATGCGATTCCCCCCGGCTCTCAAGTCAAATTAGATATTGCGTTTTACTCTTTAGTGGCAAGAAATGGAAAACAAATAGATCCAGTCAGGGGTTCTGAACATATTGAAGGGGACTATTATCCTGCTCCGGTTTTCGATGACAAGTCACAATATGATTGTTTCTATGTTGTCCCAAGCCCGCTTGTGACACCTTTGACTTCCGAACAGCAAAAAGAATTACGTGGCCATAATGTCGTTTTGGATGGACCCATATGGAGGATTGCAAATAGAGGATTTTACAAATATTCTCCAAATCATTCGGATGCTCTTTACGTTAGGATAAAGCGCATGATTGTGGATGGAAAAGAAATATTGCCTGCATCCGGTGTGAAACCAGGTGATAAACTCGTTTTCCCTGCAAACTTGGTTGAACCTGGCGCAGAAAATTCCCTTGAAGGAATAGTCGAAGAGAGGGATTTTTCAACAATAACTGTGCAAGTTGGCTCAGGCAAGGTCAAATTGGATGCCATTGCATTGCACAGACAAATCCAAAACCAGCCGAGTACTGTGCAACAAGTGGTTGTGGAAAGAAAAACAGTGACGCCGGCTGCTTCTCTTCCGTCTTTGAGACCAGCAAATTCTGGCAGGGAATCAGCAAGGGCTTTGGAAAGGGCACGAAATACTGGAGCAAAAGTGGCTTTGAGAGCACAAAGAGAAAGGATGAAATAGATAAACGCAATGAAATCAGGAAAGTGCCTTCTTGAAGTCTTTTATCCTGTTCTGGATCACAAGCAAAACGTCGCGGGCCCTCCCCCTCGCATCTACTTCAATATCCCCAATGCTGCATTTCTTCTTCAAAAATTCCAGAATGCTTGAGGATTCCGAAAGAAGGCTTGAGAAGACTTCCTCAAGGTTATTTGCCTTCGTCACGACCATCCTCTCCCCTTCCTGAATGTCTTTTGGAGTGGTGAATGATGGGGAACTGGAGATTAGGACGAATCCAAGGGGGGTGCAGGATGGAGGGACATTTATCGAAAGCTCTTGCCCTGTTTTTTTGCAGTATTCATCGTCCCCGTCATACCTCAATGTTACGGAATGCCCTGCTGGAATCGTGTTGGAAAGAAGAAGCAAAAGCTTCCTGCTTATTCCTGAATCATGCACGTTTATGAATTGGCCGTTCAGCACTGCGTATGATTCGAATTTCATGTCGCTGTCCCCGGACTGAGTGTCTTCAGAGCATTCGCCTATTTTCTCGCAAGAACCGTTCCTCTCAATCAGAATCGAATATTTTTCATTATTCTTGTTCCTGCCTTCGTGCATTATCCTCAATTGGCAGTCTTTTACAAACATCCCATTAAGCTTTTCTATATTGGTCATGGAATAAATTAAAACGCCAAATTTAAAATACTATTCGCGCCTTTTTATGAAAAAATCAAGTACGTAATTTTGAATTTTGAAGACAAATAACTCAACTTTACAAATTTACTCATCGCGCTTTCCCATAGCTAATATGCAAACACTTGGATTTACATGCGTTGTTCATTTGCGTTCAAACGCAATGCGGCGAGTTCAGGAAATTATATATAAGTAATTACGGAATACTTATTGAGGATTATTATGCAATTCAAACTGCTCGCGGAATTTTACGAATTAGTGGAGAAGAAGAGCGCAAGGCTGGAAATGATGGACTTGATGGCGGAATTGTTCAGGAAGGCGCATTCTTCTAATATTGACAGGATAATCTATCTTAGCCAGGGAGTGATTGCTCCGGAATACAAAGATCTGGACGTGGGGATCGGCGAAAAGTTCGTGATGGAGGCAATAGAAAGGTCCACGGGCTATTCAAAAAAAGAAGTTGAAAAACTTTACAAAAAAGAAGGGGACCTGGGAATAGTTGCGGAGATGCTCCTTTCAAAAAGAAAGCAGGGAGCATTGTTCAGGAGCGAACTCACCGTTGAAAAAGTGTACGGGAATTTCCTGAAAATGGCGCAGACAAGTGGCTATGGCTCGCAGGAAGAGAAAATCACCCTGCTTGTGGAAATGCTCAACGACGCTTCGCCAATTGAAGGAAAATTCATCGTGCGCTTCCCAATTGGAAAATTGAGGTTGGGGTTGGGGGATGCCACGATCATTGATGCTCTTTCATCGTATGTTGCAGGGGACAAGAGCAGGAGGGAGGAGATTGAAAGGGCGTATAATCTGTGCTCTGATCTGGGATTGGTTGGAAGAATGCTTTTTGAAAACAAGAGCGTTGCGAATTTCAAAATTAGGCTGTTCACTCCGGTGAGGCCTGCACTTGCTGAAAGGCTTTCCAATCCGGAAGAGATCATCGAGAAAATAGGCCCATGCATAGTGGATGCGAAATACGACGGATTCAGGTGCCAGATTCATAAGAAGGGGGATAAAGTGGAGATTTATTCCCGCAAGCTTGAGAAGACGACCAAAATGTTCCCGGAGATTGTGGAAGCAGCGAAGCAATTGAAAGTCGATGAAGTGATATTCGAAGGGGAAGCGCTTGCTTACGATGAGGAAAAGGAAAAATTCTTCCCATTCCAATTGACAATGCAGAGGAAAAGGAAATACGACATTGACAAGATGCAGGAAAAATACCCCTTGAAACTGTTCGTTTTCGACGTATTGTTTCTTGACGGAGAGGATATTTCAGTGAAAACGTTTGCAGAGCGCAGGAAAATACTGGAAAAAATATTTTCAAAAAAAGGAGAGACGATACTGCAATCTGAAATCAAACAGGTGGAGAATGCAAAGGAGCTTGGGAAATTCTTTGAAGAGAGCATCGGAAGGGGGCTTGAGGGAATTATTGCAAAGGATTTGAACCAGCCTTATGTTGCGGGAGCGCGCAAATTCGCATGGATAAAGCTGAAGAAATCCTATGCGCTTGCGGATACGATTGACGTTGTCATCGTGGGTTATTACCTTGGAAAAGGCCAGAGGAGCGAATTCGGCTTTGGAGGAGCGCTCTGCGCAGTTTATGATTCTGAAGAAGATATGTACAGGACTGTTGCCAAAATAGGCTCTGGATTCTCCGAAGAGGAGATGAAAAAGATGAAAGAGATGCTTGAGAAAATAAAGAGAAAGGAGAAGCATCCGAGAGTGGATTCTCTTATACAGCCTGATTTCTGGGTTGATTTGAAATACGTGATAAGCGTTGCAGCGGATGAAATCACAAAATCCCCCCTCCATACTGCAGGAAGAGTTGGGGATACGGGGTATGCGCTGCGCTTCCCTAGAATGGTTTCAATGAGGGAAGATAAGGCTCCGGAAGATGCGACGACTGTTGAAGAAATAGTGGAACTGTACGGGATGCAGCAGAAAAAGTGAATAAACATAAAAAATAGACTAATCATCTAAGACTTCCGAATTGTACGCTTCTTGCCCTTCTCATTGCATCCACTGTTTCGTGGGGGCTTTTTATTACTCGTGCAAGCGCTCGCTCTATGTCGCAATCCTGAGGAAAATACCTTTCCAATGTTTGAGATATTTCCCGTATAATTTCCAATGCAGTTCTTTTTGATGCGTTCCCATGCCTTGCTAATCGTGCAATTGTGGGAACATCCATTTCATCGATCATTCCGCTCTTTGCGAGCTCGCCTAAAAGAAATCTCGCATAATTGTGGATAGTCTCGCTGGGATCGCGTTTCGCCAGACACAACAGAGCTGCAAGCCTTTCATTCCGGATATCTGATGCTATATCTTCTTTAGCTTCAGGAGAAAACGGGGGCAACAGTGGTGAGGTGAATTGGGGATCCATTATTTCCGCTTGTCTCGCTGCCACGTCTCCACCATGCGTATATTGAAGGATGGCTGAATGGGCTTGAATGAGGAATTCAATATGTATATCTATTGCATCTCTTAATTGGGAACTGGTAGGGTTATGGGGACTTGCTCCAACCTGAACCAAGGATAAGTCTAATAGTCTTTGAATTCCAACTTTTTGCATAATCCTGCTTGGTGAGCTTAATTCGGAGATTATATTTGCGTGTATTGCTGCCTGTAGATGAACGCCTGGGGGAGATGTTATTGGATGCTCCTGCTCTGGTTGCATTGGTTCCTTTGCCTTAATCATCCTACGCATGCATTTGTTGGCGATTTCTCTGCAATCTCCAATTCCTTCTCCCTTATCATAATCCCCAATTCCTTCCCCTCTTTCATAAATGAATTCCATCAGCCAGAGATCTCTAATATTAATGTTGCCATTTTCCACCAACTCAAATATCGCTTCTCTTGAAGCTTCTCTTACTGATTTTGAAGGATCCGATGAAGCCAAATAAAAAACAACGCAAAGAAGTTCCAGATGTTCCATGGCATCATAACTTCTCATAGATCTTTCCAGCCTTTTTCTCATTGATGTAATTTCATCAGTCAATTGAGAGCGATCCAATGATGAAATCCCGTCTACTGCTGCAAGCACTGTCCCAAGTTCGCCCAATGCTTGCATTCTCCCTAATGCATCAGCACTCATGGCTTCTGAAAGGGTCGGACCCTTCATGCGGTGGAAAGGCATTTCAGCCAAAGCGGTTTTTATTCTATCAAGAAATGCAAGGTGTGTTTTTTCTCCTTTGTCTTCCATTGGGATATCCTGCAAAGCTTCGGTTCCATTAAAGGCTTCTGGATCGTTGAGAATGATCTGCAAATATTCTGAAGCGCTTTTCCTTAAAACCGGATTTCTGAAAAAAAGATAGGCAAGATTGCAGATGCATGTTCCGGCGCTCTTTCTGGTGCCGTCCGTGCCCATGTATTCATCGAATGTTTTCGAAACCGCTTCCCTTCCGGGCGGATCCCCAAACAGAAATTCTCTCTCAGACATGAGTAAAAGGTTACGCCAAATATATTTAAATACTTGAGCATCTTGGTTGAAGAGATCGTGGAACTGTACGGGATGCAGCAGAAAAAGTGACTATTTTTCCCTTTCTGTATTGCCTGCGTTCCCTTCCAAGGTTGGGATAGTGTCTTGTTTTTTTGATTGAGGGGTAAGCCCCATCACTACTGGAACCAATTCCGGACAGGGTATTATCGCAAAAGGAATTCCCTCAAGCGAATCGTCGAAAGTCGCTTCCTTCTGTGCATCCGTTCCTGATTCAGGCCCGACCCGTATAATCCTGTCAATCTTTGCGCATTTTGCCACTAAGTTTGCAGCTTCAACGGAAGTGACTGCAATCACTTCAAAAGTCTGCGCAAGGTAACTGATAGCCCTTGGGTCAAGTTCTGGATCGATGTACAGTACTGTTCCCTCGGGATGTTCTGGAATGACGTATTCGAAATCCCTAACGCCATCAAGAAAACCCAAAGCTGGCCCGACTTTCCTTCCACTCTGTATCAGTGCATTGGCAGCAAAAAATAACTGACAAAAATTAGGTTTAAGCAGATATACGTCGGATTGTTCAAATATCTGCCTTCCGCCTTGAAAACTTCGCAAATATTCAGGTTCAGATCCCGTGAGTATTATGATTGGAACGTCTCTTGCCGCCCTCACGTGCAGTATCAGCTTAAGCGCTCTTTGCGGTTCTTGATCCAGACCGGGCTCGATAACGATTGCATCCGGTTGCCGCAAATCGAATTCTCGGATCCATTTTTCTGCCCTGTCTGGTCCAACGGTATTAGCATCGAATCCATACATATTCAGAACTGAAACACAGCCCGTCAGGAATTGCGGATTCGGGTCGAAGAAAACGACTTTTCCCCTTGATGCGCGGGTTTGTTGTTGACCTGAAACATCATTGGCATGGTCCTTGCCTGCAGCTTGCGCGGAAATCCATTCTCCTTGGATTATTGGCCCTTGGCTTAGAAGATCCATTCCTCTTCCAGCAACCTGCGCTACAGTCCTTTCTAATGCCATTTCCGCTGCCCTTGCCGTGACTGGATTCTGCGCGCCTGCACGTGCAGAAGGCATTTGCGCACCCGTTCCTTCCTGAGCAGAACCTGTATTTTGTCTCACTGTTCTCTCATTCATTTCAACACCCTTCTCTTTTTAATGCGCTTAAGATTTATATAGTTTTATATTAGGAAATTCGCGCAATAGTTCAGAATAATCCATTTGGAGCGTTTCGGGAAAAGAAAAAAAGGCAAGGTATTTATTTATTGCAAGAAAAATATTTTAATGCTCGAACTCATTGTGCTTCTCGTTTCCATAACGGTCATTGCGTTCACTGCACAGCTGGCAATCGACAGGAGCATAAAAATCGCCAAAACTTTCAACCTCAGCGACGCCTTCATAGGGCTCACGGTTCTCTCAATAGGGACTTCGCTTCCGGAAATCTCCACTGCGATAGTGGGGGGACTGGAGATAGCTTCGAATCAGGCGCTTTACAAAGACATCTCGTCGATAATCGTTGGCGCAAATGTTGGTTCAGACATAGTCCAGCAGACCATGATTCTCGGGCTCGTGGGGCTTGCGAGCACGCTGAAATGGGAGAGGGAGAGGGTGAAAAAGGACATATCCTTTCTCATTCTCGGAGTCCTTTTCGTCATGGCTCTTGCCTTCAATGGGGAGATAACCCAATTCGCCGGAGCGATCATGGTGATTTCTTACATCGCATTCCTCTATTATTTATGGAGGAGCGAGAACGGCAAAAAGATAATGAATAACGGGATAAAGGAAGAGGAGAAGAGCAGGAATATTTTTGGCGATTCCTTGTTCCTCATTGCAGCGCTGCTTGTGATGGCTTTTGCCGCAGACAAGGCGTTATTCTCAGTGAAATACTACGTTGATTTGCTGGGGATAAGCGCGACTCTTCTTGGGGCTCTCACGCTTGGAATAGCATCGGCGCTTCCCGAATTGATGACTGCAATATCCTGCATAATAAACAAGAGGGCTGACATGGCAGAGGGAACGCTCATAGGAAGCAACATAACGAACCCAGTATTTGGGCTCGGGTGCGGAGCGCTGTTCCACGGATTCTACGTTCCCGCAAACATTCTTTTGTTCGATTTCCCTTTCAAGATATTCATATCCCTAGCGCTTTTCATGATGATAAGGAAGAATGGAGAAGTATCAAGACAGAAGGCATTCGCGTTGATATCCCTTTACTTCCTTTATATAATCATTAAATCAACGTTCTTTGCCGTTGATTCATAGATTGCAAAACATACGGGTGGTCATGTGAAAATGTTCTATTCAAAACTGGATTTGGGCGGAACTAATATTGCAGAGCATTTGGAATCAAAAGGAGCCAAGGCAACGGGAATTGATGCTTCCCTTCTTGAAACTTATCCGGAAAAAATGGGAATTGAAGGAGAGGAGCGCAATAAAGAGCCTGTGATTTTTGCATCAAGGCACAGGAGCGAGAAAAAGATTGTTTGCCTCACTGCGCACGTTCCGGGAAACTGGAGTTCTAATGATGCGGGAGGGGAAAAAAGGAAATTGAGCATTGCTCCTGCAAAGCTTCTGAAATGCGCTATTGTTTCCCTCAATGAAACCGTGAAGGAGAAGAATCTTTCTGAAAAATGGCCCGTCACTCTTGAAGTGACCCACCATGGCCCAAGCTCTGACACTCCGATAATATTCATGGAGATTGGGAGCACTGAGGAGGAATGGAGGAACAAGGAAGCAGGGGAAGTGATGGCAAGCGCAATAATCAAAACAATTGAAAAATGCGAACAGAACAACGAATATAAGATTGCATTCGGAATTGGTGGAGGCCATTATGCCCCGGAATTCACCAAAGTGGCGCTTGAAACGGATATTGCAGTCGGCCACATTGTCCCCAAATACAAGCTTGATGAATTTGATGTTGATATGTTCAGGCAGGGGATTGAGCGCACGAAGGAAAAGGTTGAATTGGTTTTGTTGGATTGGAAGGGAATGGATTCAAAGCAGAGGGAGAAAGTGCAGGGATTTGCAAAGGAGATGGGATTGGAAGTGAAGGACACGAAGGAAGTGAGGAAAAAATAAGTTGCCCAAATGGGGGGATTAATCAGAAGCGCAGATATGGAATAGGAATATCTGGACCTATTCCCCGTGATATGTCGTGGTTAGGTCCGTTGGTTGGCGGAACTACCCAATCCAATTCATCATGAGGCTCTTCCTGTTCTGGCAATGCCTTTATCTCTTCGCGCACTCCTTCAAGGAATTGTCTTTTACTTTCATCAAGATCAGGATTCTTTAAAGCTTCTTCAATCATTGGAAACGCGTGCCTTCCTAGTTCAACAAGCGAGAACCTAATTGAGGCGTTGTCAGAATCTGGTATGATTGAATCAACGAGCAAACCAACGACTTTTCTAAGATACATTCTTTTCTTTTTTTTCGGCCATGCCCTGAAAAGTTTCATCAATTTCTCGTATTCAAATTCTGATGCGATTTCCGGGGGGGTTTTCTTTTCCTGATTCTCTATTGTCGGGTTTGCTCCTGCCTTTAAAAGCAAATAAACAATGTTCCTTAGATCCATCATCGCAGCATAGTGAAGTGCAGTATTATCCTCTGGTCCCTTTGCGTCGATTTTTGGATTATATTCGAGTAATTTCCTAGCGACTTGTGCGTTCCCTTTGAAACATGCTGTCATCAAAGGAGTGAAATTTCCCTTATCTCTTGCATTCACATCTGCACCATGTTGCAAAAGAAGTTCAACCGTTTCCACATGCCCCCAATTTATGGCGAACATCAATGCAGTCATTCCCCTATCAGCGCTTTTTTCGTCAATATCAATTCCCTTTTCTTTCAGTGCGAGAATATCCTGTTCAGTCAATTTTCCTTCTTCCGCGCATGCGTGTAATTCGGCTACGGTAAGAGCCTTCAGGAATCCCTGGACAGCTTCGCCAGCCACGTTTTCCGTACCGGCGTTTATTCCTTTTTCACCTATTGGCTGTATCGTTCCCGATTGACCCGGTCGTTCTCCATTTGCGGGTATGCCGTTTTTGCCAACATTGTTGATTTGCATGTTCTAGACCTCACAAGGGATGTTTATGAAGGGTATTGTATTTAAATATTCGCTTAATATTCAACTACGACTCTTTTTATATAGGAATTCCAAATGAATATTTGGGAAAGTTTTTAATACACATCTTCCATTTTAAATGGGGATCGCGTTGGATGAAAAAGAACTTGAATTCATTTTGAAAGAAGGAGAGGGCTACAAAATTGAATTCAAAGAAAACATCAATACCCTTGACAAAGAGATGGTCGCTTTTGCCAATTCTTCAGGAGGAACCATTTTGGCCGGTGTTGACGACTGCGGCATTATAAAAGGCATAAGAATCAGCAATTCCCTTAAATCGCAGGTGCAGGACATTGCAAACAACTGCGATCCAAAAATAAAGATATTCGTCGAAACTTTCAAAAACATCCTTTTTATAAGAGTCCGTGAAGGCGATGATAAGCCTTACAAATGTTCTTCGGGATTTTTCAAAAGGATTGGCCCGAACAGCCAGAAATTGTCAAGAGACGAAATAATCGGGTTATTCAAGTCAGAGGGCAAATTGCGATTTGACGAGCTGTTCGAACCAAAATTTATCTATCCGGATGATTTCGACGAGAGCAAATTCTCAAGATTCCTTGAATTGGCGGGCATTTCAAGATCTGAAGACGCAGAAAAGATTCTCATAAACCTCGGCGTTGCCGAAAAGCAGGAGGGAAGGCTTTTGTTCAATAATGCAGGTGTTCTGTTTTTTGCCAGAAATCCCCAGCACTTCATACCCTGGTCAGTCTTCAGCGTGGCTTTGTTCAAAGACAGGGAAGGAACAGATATCATCGACAGAAAAGAAATCGGAGGAAGCCTTTTTGAAATAGTCGAAGAAGTCATGATGTTTGTCAAGCTTTACTCCAAAGTTGCATACAGGTTCACTGGAAAACTCCGCAGGGAAAACGTATATGAATATCCTTTCGATGCATTGAGGGAGGCGTTGATAAATTCCGTAATGCACAAGTACTATTTTGAGCATGGACACAACAACATACTGAAATTTTTTCCTGATTCAATAAGAATTGAGAATTTCTGGCTCAAACCCGCTGGATTTGTTCTTGGAAAAACTATATTCCGCAGGAATCACATAATAGCGGATTTGTTTGCGAGAATTCATTTTGGGGAAAAAATGGGGACCGGTTTTGAAAGAATCAGAAATATATGCAGAAGGAATAATGCGCCGTTTCCTAAAATCGAATACGACGAGAATTATTTTAGCGTCGTATTCAGGCAGAGCCTTGAATATCTTGAGGCTATAAACATGAAAAAAACCGGAAAAAACGCTGAAAAGTTGACTGTGGAGAAAACTGTGGAGAAAACTGTGGAGAAAACTTCCGGTAAAATTCTGGCGATTCTAAAGAAAAATCCAGGTGCTACAATCCGGGAGCTTGAAAAAATAGTTGGATTGAGCCGGAGAGGGATTGAATGGAATCTGAAGATTTTGAAAAAAAGAAAAAAAATACGAAGAATTGGACCTGATAAAGGGGGATATTGGAAAATAATAGAATAAGTGATGGCCATGAGAATCGGATACTTCGTCTACGAATTCCCCCCGAGGATGGTTGGGGGGCTCGGAACGTATGCTTTCGAGATCAATAAGCAATTCATTAAAATGGGGCATGAAATTGAAGTCTTCACGATGAATGATGAGGATAAGCTGAAGACTTATGAGGAAAGCAAGGGGCTTTGCGTGCACAGGCCCATTGCATGCGACGCAAGCGATGCGCTTCTCACTTTTGTTGATGATGAGCTAAGGCGCTGGGGTCCGGGAATGAAGTTCTTTTCTGATGTAATGACTTACAATTTCCTTTCCGCGAACAAATTCGTGAATGAAGTGGCAAAAAAGAAGAATTTTGACATGATTGCAGCCCACGACTGGCTTTCAGCGCTTGCTGGAGGAATCTCAAGAACGAATCTGAACATCCCCTTTGTGTTCCACATGCATTCTTCCGAAGCAGGAAGAATGGGCGGCGGAGGCTCCCAGACCGTGAAGGATTTGGAGTACTTTGGCGCGCACAAGGCGGACAGGATGATCACGGTGAGCTATTCGATGAGGGAGGAATTGTTCAGGCTTAATTTCCCGCATGAAAAAATCAGGGTTTCCTGGAATGGGGTTGACGAGGAGAAATACTGCATGAGGAATTTCACTCCAGAGGAGCTTATGGAATTCAAAAAGAAATATGGAATAAAGGAAGATGAAAAAGTTATTGTTTTCACTGGAAGGCTAACCTGGGTGAAGGGAATTGATGCTTTAATCAGGGCAATGCCGATGATCAATTCGCAGGTGAAAACAAAATTGATTGTGCTTGGAAGAGGGGAGATGCTTGATGAAATGAAAAGCATTGCTGGGAACCTTGGAGTGGGGGATAGGGTGATATTCGTAAGCAAATGGGTTGAGGAGAGGGAGAGAATATTGCTTTATGCCATATCGGACGTGGTTGGGGCGCCTTCCAGATACGAACCGCAGGGGATTGTCCCCCTTGAGGGAATGGCTCTCGAAAAACCCGTGCTTGGGGGCGCTGGGGGGATAAGGGAGTCTGTTGTGGATGAAAAAACCGGACTTCACATCAATCCGGACAGCCCGGAAAACATTGCGCAGGCTGCGATAAAAATACTGAAAGACGATAATCTTGCAAAGGAAATGGGAAGGAATGGAAGGAAGAGGATTCTTGAGGAATTCACATGGGAAAAGATTGCAAGGGATACTTTGAAGATATACAAGGAAGCAAAATAGTAAGCCAAATTTTAAATAGTGTATATATTTATAAAACTAACCTTCCTGAATATTCTTCGGAATGACCAGTTCATTATTTTGAGGTGAAAACATGAATGAAAAGAAAGCGCCTTCTGCGATTGGAATCGTGAGAATTCTTTTGATGGTTGATAGGGAGGAACTTACAGATCAAGGAAAAAGTGTGTTGGATGGTACTTTGGACGCGATAAAAGGGGATCCGAATGTAACTATAGTATATACGAGACAGCGGGATTCGTCACATATTTCAACTGAAATAGGAAATATATCGGCTCTCATGTTTGCAATGGGAGCGGATTGGATAGAATCAACAGTAGAAATACCCTGCCCAGTTTCATTGTTTGACGTTTTGAAAGACAGGCAAAGTGTGAGATCAATTAGGTTTTCATCCCACCCTATATCTTCGGATATTCCGAATACAACTGAAATCCAGACTGATATTGGTGAACATCGGTGGGCTTTGAGTATTCCACGACTAGAAAGGACGGATGCAGGTGTGCGTTTTGATATGCCCTTTTCACCTGAAACTGCAGGAATTGCAACTGTGATGAATGAAACGGATCATGAAAAAATAGTAGCCCTGGCAAGGGATGAAGATGCGAGAAGATTAATCGAAGCAGCAGTCGCATTGAGAATCATGGAAAGAAGAGTTGAAGCAATAACCAACCAAGTGGTTGGATTGTTTACCTTAGAAAGACAAGTCAGAGATGACGATGGGAGCATAGCAACACAAAAAACTAATTTAATGGATGTGTTAGGGAGGATTCCGGAAGAAAGCGGAATCGGACGCGCTGTTGATAAATTTGTCGCAAGAATGAGAGCCGGCCAATTGGACGTTGCCGATGATACGAGAACAATGGCAAGAGTATTCATCCAACCCCAAAGGAATAAAATTGGTTCTGAGCTTCGCGCAATGGCTGAAGAGAGGGGCGTCAGGATTCCAATTGCCCGGGCTGAAAGCGTGTAATAATGCGCTTCTTTTCTTCAGAAACACAGAGACATTATTAAAATATTTTCTTTCAAAACTAATGCATGGACATGCTAACCCAGCTTGGCTTCATATTTCTCGCGTCAGTCGTTTTCATCCTCTTGGCGCTAAGACTGAGAATGCCGGCTGTGCTTGGCTTTCTTGTTGCGGGCGCAATCATCGGGCCGCACGGACTGGGACTCGTCCAGGCGAACGAGTTCATAGACGTTTTCGCGCAGATTGGGACGATTCTTCTTCTTTTCTTCGTCGGCGTGGAACTGAGCATAAACAAGATAGCGGAAGTGTGGATGCGCTCCCTTCTCATATGGTTTTTCAAGGATGGTTTTGTTTTCGTAATTGTCTATGAAATCACCTTGCTCTTCGGCTTGGATTTTCTTCAGGCTCTCGTTCTCGCGTCTGCCTTGTGCATCTCAAGCACGACTTTTTTCATCAAGCTCAGCCAGCAAAAAGAGATGAAGGAAAACAAGGAAGTGGGGGTTATGTTCGTAGTGCTCATAATCGAGGATTTGGTCGCGGTATTCCTTCTTGCAATCTATTCTGGGTTAGCAATCGGAGATGGGGTAGGATTTGAATCCGCGCTTTTCGCCTTCATAAGGGCGATTCTCGTTATTTTCATAACCTATATCGCCCTTCAAAACATAATCAAGGGGGCTTTTGAAAGGCTTTCAAGATACAATTCCGATGAATTGATGCTTTTCCTTTCCCTGAGCACTGCGATTCTTTTCAGCGCATTTGCCTCATTCATAGGCTTGACTCCTGCTGTTGGAGCGTTCCTTGCTGGAAGCATCCTCTCTTCAGTGGGGGAATTCAAAAGGACCGAAGACTCCCTAAGCAGGTTCGGGATGCTTTTTTCCTCCTTCTTTTTTCTCTCAATAGGAATGCTCGTGGACGTAAATTCCATGCTCCAGAACATCGGGATCATCGTTGCATTGTTCATTGGGGTGACCCTCAGCTCGTTTGTTTCGATTTTCTCTTCAACATATATAATGGGCTCAAGGGGGAAGAATGCCGTTCTTTCCGGGATCCTCATGCTCACCGTGGGGGAATTTTCTTTGATAATCGCAGGCGCAACCAAATCCCTTGTTGCTCCCTTTGACATTGTGAGCGTTTCCGCTGCGCTCGTATTCCTCACTGCACTGAATGCAGGAATCGCAGTCCAATACAGGGAATTAATTGATTCAAAATTAACGGAAATCATTCCCCCCCATATTAAAGAGAATGCAAAGCGCTTCTCTGTTTATTTCAGCACGGTTATTGCAGAATTTGACGTGAACGGATCCGTGCACAATACCCTTGCAAAGGGAATAAAAGAGATTGTGATAAATCTCGCATTCTCATTCTTGATAATATTCTTTTCGATATTCATTTCGGTAGTCGCGCACAGGATCTCATTTCCATTTGCCCAATACTCTTTTGTTCTCATGCTCCCTGCGATATATCCGATTGCAATGATCATCCGCCAGCTCAGGCTGCAGTTTGAGGCAGTTGCAAAGGCATTCAACAAGCTTTTTGAGGAGAATTATGAACTGTGCGACGTTGCCGCGAGGGACATTGAAATCGCATTCTCGATGATTTTATTCGCATTTGCAATCCCATTCATAGTTGCGCTTCTCCGCCTTCCAAAACCCTTTGGATTCTTTTTCGTTGTTCCTTTGGGAATTTCCCTGCTGTTTGTCTGGAATATCGTTTCAGTGTACAAAAAGCTCGGGAAGAATGCAAAAACGTGCAAAATCACGAGATTTGAAAAAAATAGAAAATAATAAAAAAAATTCATGGAAAGATGGAAAGAATCGGTAAAATCAGTAATGAATGAGGCCTTCGAATACTTCTTCCGCCTCTCCGCTCAGGAGGGCCTGGACTATCTCATTTCCTTTTGTTTCCAGCTCCACTCCAAGAATTCCCCCAGGGACTTCGATTTTCACTTTGCCAATTGTTTTTTTGAGAAAAAAACCGGCAGCCGCGCATGCGCATGCGCCTGTCCCGCATGCAAGCGTGGCTCCAACGCCCCTCTCCCACGTGGCGATTCTCATCTCTTCTTTTGAGAGGATCTGGACGAAGTGCACGTTTATTTTGCTTGGAAAATATTTGGTTGAATTCTCAATGAGCCTTCCCTCCTTTTCCAAATCCACTTTATCGACATTCTCGACGAAAATCACCGCGTGGGGATTTCCCATGCCAATGCAGGTAATCTTCCTTTTCCCCAAACCTTCAATCTCGAAAATCTCTTCAATGCATTTGTCGGTTTTCACATTGACTGGTATTTTTTTAGAGGAGAATTCGGGTTTTCCCATTTTGACTTTGACGTTGTCCCCTTCAATCAGAGGCTCGATTATTCCTGCCAAAGTTTCGACTTTTATTGGATTTTTCCCTTCTCCTCTTAGCGAAAGGTATTTGGCAAAGCACCGTATTCCGTTTCCGCACATCTCAGCCTCGCTTCCGTCTGAATTGAATATCCTCATCCTGAAATCAGCCTTGGACTGAAAGAGTGCGCTTGGTTTCAGTATGAATATTGCTCCATCCGCACCAATTCCAAAATGCCTGTTGCATGCATCCTGAGTAAAACTCGCCCTGTCTTCCTTTCCTTCAGCGAAGTATTGCTGCTCCCTTTCGTCTATCAATATGAAATCGTTTCCAGCCCCGTGCATTTTCACGAATTCAAATATCATCTTTTCACCAAAATCTCTTATTTCAATCATAACGAAAAAAAGATGCCAATAATCAAATGAATTGGGAGATGAGGGAGATCAATGAATAGATTATCTGCTCGCTGAATGGAAAGAGCAGAATCCCGTGGCTTGTTGCCTTGTAATCGTAATATACGTTTGATTTGGCGCTGACTGTGACGTTTTTCTCATACGTTATGAGGCTGCTTGAGGTTGATTTAATTATAATCTTTCCCCGTACTGTTTTTTCTTCGTTTATCACAATTTCGTAATAATCATCCGCCTGCGAGAGGTAAGGGACGTGGAAGTATTTCTTGTAGTTCCATGCTGGAAAACCCTCTGAATAGACTTCAAACACTTCGCTTGCATAGCCAGTGTTGTCAATCCTTATCTTGATCCTTGCAGGCTGGCTGGCACCGGTTTCCAGGCTTTCAGGGCCTACGTTGAAATTGAACACTTCCTTGCTCACGTTGATTTTCAATTTGAATGTCAGGTTCCCTATCCTGTCAAGGTTCCCTTCATCGACTGCTTTCAATGTCACTTCATACTCTCCGTCAGGCGCAGTCGGGGAGACTTTTATTTTAGCCTTCAATGGCCTTTCATAAATTTTGCTATCCTCCCCGCTCCACCCGCTCGGGACCGCGTCCACTACAATCTGGTCCCAGTTCCCCCCTGTCCCGAATTTGCCTCCTTCGGTGATCACGGGATTTGCCTGAAAATCAATTGTCTGGCCCGGCGCAACAGTCCCGAGATAGAATTCCTGGTTTTCGGTGATTCTCGCCTGCTTTGGTTCCACTATATCAATGTAGCTGGAAAAGAGAACCCCGAGAAGGACCAATGAAAGAAAAACGCTTTTCACTCCCACCATATATAAATATTGGCTTTATCAATTAAATAGCTTTCTATTAAGTCCATTTCAAATGGAACTATTTTTGAAGGAAAGATACCATTTTTCGTACTCCTTATGAGTTGCAAAATAACGGATCACATACAGAGTGCCTTCCTTTATTTTGTAAACAAAGCGTGCCTGTTTTGTGACATCTTCAACATTGCATGGAATGCCATGGCTTAAGTGTCTTCTAGGGGGCATTTTCGCGATTTTTTGAATATGCTTGTCAAAAAAAAATTTTAATGCCTTGTCGAAAGTCTCTAAATCAGCCAAAGCATCAGCGTGGAATCTGATTTCCATTAAAGCAGCCCCTTTTTCTTGACTTCATTGTAGGAATAGGTTTTCACTTCCCCCTTCTCAATTTTTTCCATCTCAATCTCAACTGCCTTATTCACTAGAAGAGCTTCCTCTTCGTCAATAATCCGCTCGTATTCCCTCAAAGCCTGCCTTATCGCCTCTGTCTGGTTTCCCGCATAGCCCTTTGCGATGATTTTATTCAGAATGGCTCCATATGGAATTCCCAGATTCACATTCATGCTATCACCTAATGCATATTTAATGTGCATACAAGTATATATTTGTTGTGCATTATGCAATTGGATTTAAAGCCACGTAGCTATCTTCTGCCCTCTAATCAGATCTTTTGATGATTCTTTCTCGCGCACGACTTCGTGTTTTTTTCCGTTCACGAGCACTTCCGCACACCTTGGTCTTGAGTTGTATTGCGAGGACATGGAGAAGCCGTAGGCTCCGGCGTCCATGATTATGAGAAGGTCCCCTTCTTCCAATTCCGGAAGCTTCCTGTCCCTTGCAAAAACATCCCCGCTTTCGCACAATGGCCCAGCAACAGTGTATATTTTCGACGCTTTTTTGTTCTCTTTTCCATCCACCACAATGTGGTGGTAGGAACCGTACATTGCAGGCCTTACCAGGAGATTGAAGCCTCCGTCGACTCCCGCAAATGTTTTATGGGGGGTTTTCTTGATTGTGTTCACCCTTGTGAGCAGGAAGGAGGAATTCGCGCAAATGTACCTTCCCGGCTCAATGCAAAAGAAAGGTTCATTCAAATCATGCTTTTTGCATTTTTCCCTGAACAGATCGATTATTTCTTTTGAATACTTTTCAACGTCAAATGGAGCATCTTCCGGCTTGTAGGGCACTCCGATTCCCCCGCCAAAATCAATGAATTCGAATTCGATTTTTGATTTTTTCCCCAATTCTCCGGCAATGTCAAGCAATTTCTGCGCTGCAGTCACAAGAATTTTATGGTCAAGGATTCCGGAACCAATATGGGCATGGATCCCAAAATTGCGCACTCCTGCTTTTCTTGCCATTTCATATGCTTTTTTGTAATCATGGATGCCGAATTTCACTTCTTTTCCGCTCGTTATGCAGTGCGAATGGTGCCCTGCGCCAAAATCAATGTTTATCCTGAATGATGCAAAATCCAAAACCCCGAAATTCTTGCCATACCTTTCAAACTGCTCAATAGAATCAAAATTTATCCTGATTCCTTTTTCTTTCAGCATTTTCATTTCATCAGTGCGCACGCTTGTCCCAGTGAAAAGAATCCTCTCTGGTTTTATCCCTGCTTCAAGAGCGGATTCAACTTCTCCTGTTGAAACTGCGTCAAAATAGCTTCCTTCATTTTGAAGAATCCTGAGGATATTCAGGTTCGTGTTGGCTTTCATTGCATAGTGAATCCTGATTTTCTTGTAATTTCT